>Ga0068853_100000056_pt1 | contig 80116 bp, 66 predicted proteins | sample KBSCornC32_FD_65655 | JGI IMG/M metagenome (GOLD analysis project Ga0068853, IMG submission 65655) | Corn rhizosphere microbial communities from Kellogg Biological Station, Michigan, USA - KBS Corn C3-2 | ecosystem: Host-associated > Plants > Roots > Rhizosphere > Soil ... | reverse complement strand
TACCAGCTCGGCTACCTGCTGTTCTATTCGGGCAAGTCGAAGGAAGCGGTCGATTCGCTGAACAAGGCGATCTCGCGCGGCGGCCTGCGCCAGGAAGGAGAAGCCTACCTGCTGCGCGGCGACGCGCAGAACGACCTCGGCCAGGGCGCGGCGGCGAACGCCGACTGGCAGAAGGCGGCCGGCTATGCCAGCACGAAGACGATGGCCGAACAGCGCCTCAAGGCGGCCAAGAGCGGCGTCAAGATCAACCGCGCCAAGAAGAAGTAAGGATGCGTTCCGCGCACGCACTGCAACCTGCGGTCGCGTGCGCGGAACCATAATGAGCTCCAAGGGCCGTAACCCCGGGGAGGGGTCCAGGCCGTTGGAACCTCAGGTTCCACCGAAGAACGTCACACAACTCCATAATCACGTGCAGGTCGCCCGCTGCAACCGCTTGTCCTGAGGGCATCCGCTGTTGTACCGTGGCCAGCTCTCGCGCCTACGCCTCTCGGGGTTTGCAATCGGGGCGAAGCGACGGCGTCGCCACGACGGCCGCACAGACACAATCTCGTTGGTCAATACTGATGGCAGATACCAATCAATCTGGCGGCGATTTCAGCTGGCGACGCGTCACGGCGTTTGCAAGTGCATTCGCTCTGCATGCCTTCGCATTCGCGATGATGATGGCGCCGGTTGCCCCGCCGCCGCCGAAGGACAAGACCATCGACAAGAAGGTCATGGTCGAGTTCATCGAGCCGCCGCCGCCGCCGCCGCCGCCACCGCCGCCGCCGCCGGAGCCGCCGAAGAAGCCGCCGCCGAAGATCATCGAAAAGGTGCAGCCGCCGCCGAAGGCGCCGCCGCCGCCGCCGGCCCCTCCGGTCGTGACGGAGGAAGCGACGCCGATGTCGACGCCTGCGCCGCCGCCGGCTCCGCCTGCGCCGCCGCCGCCGCCGGAAGATATCGCACCGAGCGAGAACATCAGCTACCGTAAGATGCGTCCGCCGCGTTATCCGCCGCAGGCCGCACGCCAGCACCAGCAAGGCAAGGTACTGCTGAAGGTCCTCGTCGGTGTCGACGGCTCGCCACAGGAAGTGACGGTCGAAAAATCCAGCGGCTCGCGCCTGCTGGATCAGGCAGCGATCGAAGCCGTGAAGACCTGGAAGTTCAATCCAGGCTCAAAGGGTGGTAGACCCAGCACCGGGTATGCCTTGGTTCCCATCGAATTCAATTTGACCGAGTAAGGTAACGCCATGCAGCAAGATGCCTCTCAGACCCCCGCAGCGGCTCAGCCTGCTGTCGTTCCCGCTCCCGGCGGCGGCAGCAATGCCGCGGCCATGAGCCAGATGGGCTTCCACGATCTGATCCAGAACTTCGACGCGCTCGGCTGGATCGTCTTCATCACGCTCTGCGTGATGTCGATCTCGTCGATCTACTTCGTGGTCGCCAACTTCCTGCGCAACGGCATGATCCGCGCGCGCATGGAGAAGGTCATCAACACGTTCTGGGATACGCCGTCCGCGCAGGACGCCGTGCGCTTCCTCGAGGAGCAGCCGAAGGGCGAGCCGTTCTCGAAGATCGCGCTCGACGCCGCGCAGGCCGCCGCGCACCACCAGCGCAACGAAGGCAGCCGCCTCGTCGAGGCACTGAATCGTTCCGAGTTCATCGATCGCTCGCTGCGCCAGGCCGTCGCCCGCGAAAGCCTGCGCCTCGAAGGCGGCATGACGGTGCTCGCCACGGTCGGTTCGTCGGCGCCGTTCGTCGGTCTGCTCGGTACCGTGTGGGGCATCTACCACGCGCTGATCAAGATCGCCGCGTCGGGCAACGCCTCGATGGAAGCGGTCGCCGGCCCGGTCGGTGAAGCGCTGATCATGACCGCGTTCGGTCTGTTCGTCGCGATCCCGGCGGTGCTCGCGTACAACTTCTTCGTGCGCCAGAATCGCGTGATCTACGCGCGCTTCGACGAGTTCGCGCACGACCTGCACGATTTCTTTGCGACCGGTTCGCGCGTCGACGGTGGCGCTGCTCCGGTTGCCGTCGCGAGGAAGTAAGCCATGGCAATGAGCACGGGTTCGGGCGGCGGCCCGATGGCGGAAATCAACGTCACGCCGCTCGTCGACGTGATGCTGGTGCTGCTGATCATCTTCATGATCACGGCGCCCCTGATGTCGCACAAGATCCGGATCGACCTCCCGCAGGCCAATCCGAATGTGCAGATCGAAAATCCGCCGGAACCGATCGACCTGGCCATCAAGGAAAACGGCGACCTGTTCTGGAACGACGAACCGGTCACCGATGCGATCCTGCAGGCCCAGCTGCGCGTCGCCGCGCAGAAGAGCCCGCAGCCGGAGCTGCAGATCCGCGCCGACAAGCCGACGCAGTGGCAGAAGATCGCCACCGTGATGGCCGAGGCGAAGGCGGCCGGCATGGTCAAGCTCGGCTTCATGACCACCGGCGGCAACGACCAGTAATCCGGTCGGCTGACGCGAGAAGCAATGGAACGGCGCCGCGGCAACGCGGCGCCGTTTTTTGTTTGCCAAGCGATCCTCCTTGATCGCAGCTTCGGCGAACGATGGGACGGGCGCGAGCGTCTCGGGTTCGCGGGGTCAGAGCGGCCATCCATGGCCGCACTTCTTACAAACAGCCTGCTCTACAAGCAGCCCGCTTCGTTTGGGGGTCGCCTGGAGGGCGCGCGGCGCGGATTGCGTGACCGCGATCGGCAGGCGTAGGCTGGGGTCGCCCGACCACAGCCGACGGAGACGACGATGACGACCGATGCGTTTCGTTCCCATGCCGCTGCGACCCAGGCCGAGATCAACGTCACGCCGCTCATCGACGTGTTGCTCGCTCTCGTCGTGATCCTCATGGTCACCGCGCCGCTCGCGATCAAGCGCCTGCCGCTGCCGCTCGGCAGCGACGGCACTGTCGCGCCACCACCGCGCACGCTCGGTTTGTCCGTGCTGTCGACCGGCGAGCTTTATCTGGAAGGTCACGCCGTGTCGCGCGCCGAGCTCGCCTCCGCGCTCGCGATCGAAGCGCAGATGCCGAAGCCGCCCGTGCTCGAGATCCGCTCGGATGCCGACACGCCGTACGCGAAAGTCGTCGACGTGCTTGCTGTCGCGCGCAGCAGCGGCATCGAGGGTATCCAGATCGAAGGAGCCCGCGCGAAGTAGGCGCATGCGTTCGCTGCGGCCGCTGCGCGGTGGCGGCCGCGCGCGATCCCGCGGCGCCTCGCTCAGTCCGCGAGGATCGCGAGATACGCGTGCACGGTCGGCGCGAGCCCCGCGTAGAGCGCTTCGCCGATCAGCGCGTGGCCGATCGAGACTTCGGCGAGAAACGGAATCGCGCGCTTGAGCGCACCCAGGTTGAGCTGGTTGAGGTCGTGCCCCGCGTTCACGCCGAGTCCGCAGGCGCGCGCGGCTTCCGCGGTGCGCACGCAGGCTTCGAGTTCACGCGCGTGGTCGCCGCTCGCATGCGCCCGCGCGTACGGTTCGGTGTAGATCTCGATGCGGTCGGCGCCTGCCGCGACAGCCCGTTCGAGGTCGGCTGCGCTCGTGCCGGCGTCGACGAACAGGCTGACGCGGCAACCGAGTGCTTTCAGCTCGCCGACGAGCGGCGCGAGGCGCGCCGCGTCGGTGGCGAGATCGAAACCGTGGTCCGAGGTGATCTGCGCATCGCCGTCGGGCACGAGCGTCGCCTGCGCGGGGCGCGTGCGACGCACGAGTTCGACGAAGCCGGGATAGCTGCCGCGCGACGGCGCGAACGGATTGCCCTCGAGGTTGTACTCGACGGCGCGATCGCGCGCGTTCCACGCAGCGACTTCCGCACCGACGCGCGCGACATCGTCGACGCGGATGTGGCGTTGATCCGGGCGGGGATGCACGGTGATCCCGTGCGCGCCGGCCCCGATCGCGATGCGCGACGCGAGGACGGGATCGGGTTCGGCATGTCCGCGCGAATTGCGCAGGACGGCGATCTTGTTGACGTTGACGCTGAGCGCGGTCATCCGACGATGATCGCGCAAGCGCGCGCGCGTGTCGACGCGCGCGCCACGCGGATCAGCGGCAGCTTTCGGTCGTCTGCTTCCAGGCCACCGGATCCCAGTACGCGCCGTCCTTCCACTCGTTGCGCTTGTCCTCGTTGAGGCGCGCCGCGATCAATACGGTCGTGTCCGGCGGCACGTCGACGTCGAGGGTCTTGTAACGGTCGTTGCCGATCGCCGAATTGCGCGCGCGATCGTTGAACGACAGGTAGCGACCCTCGATCTGCTCGGTCACCTTGATCGCGTGCCGACCCGCGCTCACCCGGTATGCGCGCGTGCCCGTCGGGCCCGGCGAAACGCCGTCGATGCTGATGATCTTCGCCGCGTGCAGGTGGTCGCCGCGCGGCGCGACGTCGAAATCGCTGACGCGACCGCAACCGCCGGTGCTCGCCGGCGTAGTGCCGCCGCCACCGCCGCCTGCCGCAACCTGCGCGCCGTCACCGACGGTGAGGTGCATCGCCGGCAGATACACGCTCGACGGCGTGCCGGCGAGCGTCTGCCGGCGACCATCGCGTTGCACGTCGAACGCGAGCTGCGCGCCGTCGGGCAACTGGTCGACCGAGCGGCGCAATGCCGTCGCGGCACCGTCCGTGTCGGCGAGCGCGGTGCCGTTCACCGCGACGAGCACGTCGCCGCTGCGCAGGCCCATCTTCTCGGCCGCGCCGCCCGGCGTGATCGCGAGCACGTGCACGCCGTCGCGATCGTCGCGGGCGCTGTCGACGAGCAGGCCGAGGTTGCTCACGCGTTGCGCCGGCGCATCGATGTCGAGACGGATCTCGTGCGGGGGCGCCGCGCCGAATGCACCGCTCTCGACGAGTTCGGTCATCACGGCGCGCAGTTCCGCGCGCAGGCGTTGCTCGGCGCCGACGCTCGCGCCCGCTTCGCCGCGCAAGGCGGCCGCGGCGACGCTGCCGGCGAGCGGCGTCGCGCTGTCCGCGTAGGCGCCGCCGGTGGCGAGCGCGAGTGCCAGGGCGAGCGAACGTACCGCGCGCGGTACCGTGTTGTGCATCTGCCTGCTCATTTCGTTACCTCTGCCTCGTCATTCACAACTGCGTGATGCTCGACGCGCGCCCGTAGGCGCCGTCCTGCATCGCCGCGATCAATCCGCGCAGCGCCCGATTGCGCTGCTGCCACAACGACGCGAGTTCGTCCGTGGCCGCGCCACGATCGTAGGCGGCCTGCAGCTCCGCGTCGATCGCGCGCAGGCGCGTCGAGCCGAGCGCGGCCGCCCGTGCGCCGGCGAGCCGGTGCCATTCGCCCTCGAGCGTGCGCGATTCGTCCTGCATCGCCGCCGTCGCGGCCGGTGCCACGGGTGCGACGCCGAACCGGCCGGCGACCAGCACGGCCGCGGCGACCGATGCCGCGAGCGCGCCGCCGAACGCGGCACGCTGCCAGCGGCGCACCGACACGCGGCGCTGCTGGGCCGCGGCGATGCGCGACCACAGTGCCGGGTCCGGAGCGAATTCCGGCAGGCGTCGCGGATCGAATCCGCGCGCCGTCGCACGTTCATGCTTCATCCTGCACCTCCGCTGATCCGCCCGCGTCGTCATTGAGTCGCTTCAGTGCGCGCGCGAGGATCGACTTCGAATAACTCTCGCTCTGCCCGAACAGTTCCGCCATTTCCTTGTGCGTGTAGCCTTCGACCTCGTGCAGCACGACCACGGCGCGTGCGCGCGGCGGCAACCGCATCAACAGCGACCACGCGTCGACGCCGTCCTCCGCATCCGCGGCGACCGCGGGCATCGCTTCGAACAACGCCTCGACGTCGTCGCCCTGGTAGCGCTGGCGCGCGCGCAGCACGTCGATCGTCGCATTCGCGGTCAGCCGCTTGAGCCACGCGCCGAACGGAGCATCGCCGCGGAAGCCTCGCACCGTCGAGAACATCTTGAGGAACACGTCCTGCACGATGTCCTCCGCGGCCGCCGGTTCACCGAGCACGCGCAACGCGAGCGTGTAGCAGGCGCCGCCGAAGCGTTCGTAGATCGCCGCGAACGCGGCCATGTCGCCGCGCCGCGCGCGCTCCAGGGTTACCCGGTCGAGCGTCTGGCCGAAGCCCGATCCCGAGGGTACCGCGTCCACGTAACTGGTCTGTCCGTCGGCCATCTGCTGCAAAGGACGGTCCACCGCGCCGGAACGTCGCGATTCCGTCGTCACGACACGAGTCGTAACGGTTGTACCACGCGTGGTGCGCCCCGCCAGGCGAGGCAGCCGACCACCCCGGGCACCGGCTCGAACGGCCGCAGCTGCCAGTCCGCCGGGTGGCCGGCTTCGGCGGCGAGGCGACCGAGGCGGGCCACGCGTCCGTCGTCGGCAAGGTCGAATTCGATGCGCTCGAGGCCGAAGCCGAGGCCGTCGCCGAGCGCTTTCAACACGGCTTCCTTGTGCGTCCACAGGCGCAGGAACGCAGGCTGGCGGGCGCCGGGTTCGATGCGGTCGAGCGCCGCCGTTTCGGCCGCTCCGAAAAATCGGGCCGCGACCCCGTCGACGGCGACGCGGCGATCGAGCGGCTCGATGTCGATGCCGAGCGGTTGGCCGCGTGCGAACGCGATGGCGACGTACGGGCCGGCATGGCTGAGGTTGAAGTCGAGCCACGGCAGCGCCGGTACGAACGGCTTGCCATGGGCGCCGGTTTCGATCACCGGCGCACGGTCGTCGCCCGCATAGCCACCGAGCAAGCGGTCGAGCGTCGCGCGCGCGGCGTCGCGCACCGCGCGCGGCCGCGTTTCACCGGTGTCGTGGATCCACACGTGGATCGCCTCGCGATCGAGCGGTGGCGGCGCGGGAAGCGGCAGGAAGGCATCGGCATCGGTCGATCGCATGCACCGATGCTTGGCGCGTCGGCGCGCGCCGTCAAGTCGCCGAGCGGGAGGTACGAAAAAGGCCGGCTTGCGCCGGCCCGGATTCGCCCCTGGCGTGCATTCACGTCGCGCGTTTGAACAGGCCGATGAGCACGAGCAGGATGATCGCGCCGATCGCCGCGTTGATGATCGCCGCGATGAGGCCGCCACCGATCATGAGTCCCAGGCGCGGCAGCAGAAAGCCGGCGAGGAACGCGCCGACGATGCCGACCACGATGTTGCCGACCAGGCCGAAGCCGTGGCCCTTCACGATCTGCCCGGCGAGCCAGCCGGCGACCGCACCCACGATCAGAAAGATGAGCAGCGATTCGATGGTCACGCCAAATCTCCCGTCATGGCGTCGCAGGACGCGACCACGGGATTCTGCGTCAACCCGCGTTGGGGCGCACGACGCGGTGCGGCGCGACGCCCCGCGGCTTCAACGCGGCGCCGAAGGCGGCGACGTTTGACCCGACGACGGTGCCGAAGCGGGCGGCCGCGGCGCAGGCGGCAGCGGCCGCGTCGCGGGCTTGCGCATCGCTGCGAGATCCGTCGGCGATGCCATCGCGGTATCCGGACGCGAACTCGCCGACACGCGATCGGCGGCGAGCGAGAACACGAAGCCGATGAAACCGACGATGCCGAGCACCAGTCCAACGCCGAGCAACGTCGGGCTGCGCGTGGTGAAGACGAAAATGAATCCGAGTATCGTGGCGGCGAGCAGGAGCCAGCGGATCATGGAGCACCTGGAACGACAGCAATGGCCAAGGCGCCACGCTAGCAGAAACGGCGCCGCAGGCGGATGTCCACTGGTCGGGCGATCCCGGCCGGTCGCTGCACGGGAGCGCTCGGAGGCGTGATGGATTCGTTGTCGCAACTCGCGCTCGCCGGAGGCCTTGCCTGGGCCAGCGGGATCCGGCTGTACGTGACGATCCTCGTGGTCGGCCTGCTCGGCCGCTACGGCTACCTGCACCTGCCCGAACCCCTGCTCGTCCTGCAGCATACGTGGGTGCTCGCGGCGGCCGGCATCATGACGGTCGGTGAATTCCTCGCCGACAAGATTCCCGCGTTCGACTCGTTCTGGGACGCGCTGCATACGTTCATCCGCATCCCGGCCGGCGCGTTCCTCGCCTGGGGCGCGATGGGTGACGCGACGCCGGCGGCGCAGATGGCCGCCGCGATCGTCGGTGGCCTCATCACGAGCGGCACGCATCTGGCGAAAAGCGGCGGGCGCGCCGCGATCAACACGTCGCCGGAGCCGTTCACCAACTGGACCGCGAGCGCGAGCGAGGACGGCCTCGTACTCGGCGGGCTCTGGCTCGCGATCGCGCACCCGCTCGCGTTCCTCGTCGCGCTCGTGCTGTTCCTCGGCCTCGTCGCGTGGCTGCTGCCGAAGCTGTTCCGCTTCGCCGCACGCATGCTGCGCCGCCTGCGCGGACGCGATCCGTCGGCGTTGCCGATCGCGCAGCGCTGAACGCGGTACGTCAGCGCACGCGGCGGTAGTCGCCGCGCATGAACTCGACGTAGTCGTCCTGCCCGGCGAAGCGATTCTCGATGCGGAAGCGCAGCGCGTCGCCGTCGAGCACGAACGTGTAGCGCGCGGCGCCACGCGGCGTGTGCTTCTCCATGCGCAAGGTGTCGCCGTCCCAGTGGCCGCGCGCGGGCGGATCCGGCGCGAAACCGAAGCTGTCGAACCACCACCACGCGATGTCGTGTGACACGGGGTCGACGATGAACACGCCGTGGCCGCGGAAAGCGACCTGTCCTTCCTTCTCCTCCTCGTAGTCCTGCAGCAGCGCCATGCCGTCGACGCCGACGCGGAACTCGAAGCGCCCGATCGCGACGCCGCCTGCGCCCCAGGGCGAAGGCGACAGCTGTTCGTCGCCGCTCCACGCACCGACGAAGCGCGCAAGGCGCGCGTGATCCGGACCAGGCTTGGGCATTTCCATCGGGGCGCTCCGCGGGAGGGCGTCATCGTACGCCGCTCAGCGTTCGGAATGTCCCGCCTCCCAATAGTCACGGCGCGTGAACAGGCCGGGCCGCACGAGGTCGATGAATGCCCGCGCCTCGCTGCTGAGGTACTTGCCCTTGCGCACGACGACACCGTAGCTGCGTTGCGGGAAGTACGCGCTCATGTTGCGCACGGCGAGGCGTGCATGGTCCTCGTCGCCGATGCAGATGCCCGTCACGATCGAGATGCCGAGGCCGAGGGCGACGTACTGCTTGATCACCTCCCAGCCGCCGACTTCGATCGCGACGCGGAACGGCACCTTGCGCTGCTGGAAGATGAGGTCGACGAGGCGGTACGTCGTCAGGCGCTGCGGCGGCAGGATCAGGCCGTACGGCGACAGATCCTCGAGGCGCACGTCGCGCAGCTTCGCGAGCGGATGGTCGGGTGGTGCGATCAGCATCGGATCGTACGACTGCACCGGCTCGTAGCTGAGGTCGTTCGGCACGTCGAGCATCGAGCCGATCGCGAAATCGACGTGGTCCGAGCGCAGCAGGGCGAGCCCGTCCTTGCCGGTCACGTTGTGCAGCTGCAGCTTCACACCCGGATGCTGCTCGCGGAACGCGGCGACGAAGCCCGGCAGCAGGTACTGGATCGTCGAGGTGCCGGCCGCGACGTGCAGCTCGCCGCCGGCGAGCCCCGAGCGCAGCGCGCGGAACCGCTGGTCGAGCTGGTCGAGTCCCTCGATGAGCGGCAGCGCGAGGTCGTATAACGCCTGTCCCTCGCGCGTCGGCGCGACACGCCGGCGGCGGCGTTCGATCAGGGTCGCCCCGAGTTCCTGCTCGAGCGCGCGCAACTGCAGGCTGACCGACGGTTGCGACAGGAACAACGCCTCCGCCGCGCGCGACAGCGTGCCGAGCTTCACGATCATGCAGAACGCGCGCAACTGCTTGAGCCGGCTGCCTTTGTAGTAGAACCGCGGTGGTTGCGCCGGCTCACTGCCACGACTCGTGCGCGCCGCTTTGCGGCGCTCCGGCGTGCGCGCGTCGCGCGATGGGTCACGGCTGGATCGACCGGCCTGCTTCATGCGGGGATTCAAACACTTGGTCGTACTTTGAATAAGTCAATGTATCGCATTGAAACGTTTGCTTTGTCAAAGTCGAGTTTCCGCGCCTAGGCTTGCCGCATCGCACCACGGGATCGGTCCATGAGCGCCACCGTCGAAGACCTGTCGCAGGCCCGCCTCAGCCATCGCCTCGACGCCCGCCAGGCCGAAGTGCTCGACGCAGGCGCGCTCGCGTTCCTCGCCGACCTGCACGAGTGCTTCGATGCGCGCCGACGCGCACTGCTCGCGGCGCGCCGCGAACGCCAGGCACGCTTCGACGCGGGCGAGCTGCCGGATTTCCTGCCCGGGACGCGCGCGATCCGTGAAATGGACTGGCGCGTCGCGCCGATCCCCGCGGCGCTGCAGGACCGCCGCGTCGAAATCACCGGCCCGGTCGACCGCAAGATGATCATCAACGCGCTCAACTCGGGCGCGAACGTGTTCATGGCCGACTTCGAGGACTCGACCGCGCCGACGTTCGCCAATCTCGTCGACGGCCAGCTCAACCTGCGCGATGCGGTCGCCGGCACGATCGACTACCGCGCTGCCGACGGTCGTGCGTACGCGGTCGGTGCCGATCCCGCGGTGCTCGTCGTGCGCCCACGCGGCTGGCATTTGCCCGAGCGCCACGTCGAAGTTCGCGGCGAGGCGATGTCCGGCGCGCTGTTCGACTTCGGCGTGTTCGCGTACCACAACGCCGTCGCGCTGCACGCGCGCGACCGCGGCCCGTATTTCTACCTGCCGAAGATGGAGGGGCATCGCGAGGCGGCGTTGTGGAACGACGTGATGGATCACGCCGAGGCCGTGCTCGGACTGCCGCAGGGCGCGATGAAGGCGACCGTGCTGATCGAGACCCTGCCGGCCGTGTTCGAGATGGACGAGATCCTGCACGCGCTGCGCACGCGTGTCGCCGGCCTCAACTGCGGCCGCTGGGACTACATCTTCTCGTACCTCAAGACGCTGCGCGCGCATCGCGATCGCGTGTTGCCCGAGCGCGGCCAGGTGCTCATGACCGTGCCGTTCCTGCGCCACTACTCGGAACTTCTGATCCGCACCTGCCACCGTCGCGGCGCGTTCGCGATGGGCGGCATGGCCGCGCAGATCCCGATCAATCACGACGCCGCGGCGAACGCTGCCGCGCTCGCGAAGGTGCGCGCGGACAAGTTGCGCGAGGTCACCGCCGGACACGACGGTACCTGGGTCGCGCATCCCGCACTCGTCGCGGTCGCGCGCGAGGTGTTCGACGCGCACATGCCGACGCCGAACCAGCTGCAGGTCACGCGCGACGACGTCGTCGCCGATCGCGACACGCTGCTCGCGCCGAGCCCGGGCACGATCACGCGTGCCGGCTTCGACGGCAACATCGAGATCTGCCTGCGCTACCTCGCCGCATGGATCGACGGCCAGGGCTGCGTGCCGATCCACCATCTCATGGAAGACGCCGCCACCGCGGAGATTTCGCGAGCGCAGCTCTGGCAATGGTTGCATCGCGCCGACGACGGCGTCTCCACACCGCTCGCGTTCGACGACGGTGCGCCGATCGACTTCGCGGCATTCGACGCGTCGCTCGCGACCGCGCGCACGCTTCTCGCCGCCACCGCGATGCCCGGCCAGGCGCGCGTCAGCGAAGCCGCGACCCTGCTCGCTCGCCTCACGCGCGCCGACGCGCTGGCCGACTTCCTCACCCTCGAGGCGTACGAATACCTGTGCGATCGTCCCTGATCGCATGGCAAAAACGGCCGTCCATGGCCGCACATCCCACCAGAAGCCCCTTCCACTGCTACGAGGTTGCCATGAAGACGCAGTTGCCGACCGCCGAACAGATCAAGCTGGACTGGAGCAACAACCCGCGCTGGCACGGCGTCACGCGCAACTACACCGCCGAAGACGTCGTGCGCCTGCGCGGCACGGTCGCGGTCGAACATTCGCTCGCGCGCCTCGGCGCCGAGAAGCTGTGGGGTTCGCTGCACCGGGAGCCGTTCGTCAACGCGCTCGGCGCGCTCACCGGCAACCAGGCGATGCAGCAGGTGAAGGCCGGCCTCAAGGCGATCTACCTGTCCGGCTGGCAGGTCGCGGCCGACGCCAACATCGCCGGCGAGATGTATCCGGACCAGTCGCTCTATCCGGCCAACTCGGTGCCGATGGTCGTCAAGCGGATCAACAACACGTTGCTGCGCGCGGACCAGATCGCGCACGCGGAAGGCAACGACGGCGTCGATTTCCTGCAGCCGATCGTCGCCGACGCCGAGGCCGGCTTCGGCGGCGTGCTCAACGCGTTCGAACTCATGAAGGCGATGATCGAGGCGGGCGCAGCGGGCGTCCATTTCGAGGACCAGCTCGCGTCGGTGAAGAAGTGCGGCCACATGGGCGGCAAGGTGCTCGTGCCGACGCGCGAGGCGGTCGAGAAGCTCAATGCCGCGCGCCTCGCGGCGGACGTCTGCGGCGTGCCGACCCTGCTCGTCGCGCGCACCGACGCCGAGGCGGCCGACCTGGTCACGTCGGACATCGACGAGAACGACCGCCCGTTCACCACCGGCGAGCGCACGGTCGAAGGCTTCTACAAGACGCGCAAGGGCCTCGACCAGGCGGTCAGCCGCGGCCTCGCCTACGCGCCTTACGCGGACCTCGTCTGGTGCGAGACCGGCAAGCCCGACCTCGCGTTCGCGCGTGCATTCGCCGAGGCGATCCACGCGAAATATCCCGGCAAGCTGCTCGCCTACAACTGCAGCCCGAGCTTCAACTGGAAGAAGAACCTCGACGACGCGACGATCGCGAAATTCCAGAAGGAGCTGGCGGCGATGGGCTACCGCTTCCAGTTCATCACGCTGGCCGGCTTCCACTCGCTCAACTACTCGATGTTCAACCTCGCGCACGGCTACGCGCGTCGGCAGATGAGCGCGTTCGTCGAACTGCAGGAAGCCGAGTTCGCGTCGGCCGAACGCGGCTTCACCGCGGTCAAGCACCAGCGCGAGGTCGGCACGGGCTACTTCGACGCGGTCACGCAGACGATCCAGCAGGGGCTGTCCTCGACCACCGCCCTCGCCGGCTCGACCGAGGAGGAGCAGTTCCACGGTGCCACGCCGCGCGCCGCCTGACCGGCGCCCGGCGAACAGGCACACGAAGACCGCCGCGGGGAGAGCGGCGGGCTTCGTGTTTCCGGGAGAGAGGGCCGGAAGGTGCAGCCGACCGGCATCGGAACAGGCCGGGAGAGAGGGGACCCGGGCAGCTGGGGAGTGCGCCGGGTCGAGCCGTTCCGATGCCGGCCATGCCCTGGATTGCCGCGGGAGCGGCCGGGAGCCAGGGCGGCTGGCAAGTCAGGCCAAGCAAGAACCGGGCCTAACCTCCTCCAGCTTGCCCGTGCGGCATGACAGCACGGAGACGCCGCCCGCGCCGCCACGTCGCCTGCGGCGCCCTCGCGCAATCCGTGCAACAGGCTTCGCACGCTCGAAGGGCGCTTGGCTCACAGCCGGAATAGCTGTTTTCTTACGACACTCCTTGTCACTCCGTGCCAGCCCGTCGGCCACATGGGTTACCATGACTCATTGATCGGGCCCCTAGGGGGAGGTTCGAGTGTCCAGCGACAAGGCAGAGTCGACCAGCGAACTCGCGCACGCGCTCTCCGCGACCCCGCTGCGCCCATCCCTGTTGCCCCGTCAACTGTCGGAAGACGAGTTCGCGCTGTTCGCCCGCGTCGGCGTCGCGCGCGAGGTGAGCCAGGGCGAGGTGATCTTCCGCCGCGGCGAGCTCGGCCGCAGCATGTTCATCGTCGAGGCCGGCCAGGTGCAGCTCGAATTCGGCGACGGCCTGCCCGACAAGATCATCGGCGCGCGCGAGTTCTTCGGCGAACTCGTGTTGTTCATCGGCAGCCATACGCGCGTGGCCAACGCGGTCGCGTTCGGCCCGACGACCCTGCGCATCGTCGACCAGGAAACCTTCGAACACCTCATCGCGACGGAACCGCGCCTGCTCGCGCAGTTCATGCGCCGCTCGTTCTCCTACCTCGTCGCGAGCGAGCAGCAGCTCATCCAGAGCCTGAAGCGCCGCAACGAGGACCTCATGGTCACGCTGGATTCGCTGCGCCAGACGCGCACCCAGCTGTCCACCGCGCAACGCCTCGTGCAGACCGACGAACTCTCGGGCTTGTGCAACCGGCGCGGCCTCTACATGTTCCTCGAGCGGCTCGGCGAGCACCGCCTGCCCGGGACCGTGCTCGCGCTGCTGCTCGTCGATCTCGACCGCTTCAAGCAGATCAACGACCGCTGCGGCCACCTCGTCGGCGACCAGGTGTTGCGCGCGATCGCCGAAGAGGTGCAGAACGCAGCCTCGTCGGTCGACGTCCCCTGTCGTCTCGGCGGCGACGAATTCGCGCTGCTCATGCAGGTCACCGGCGAAGAGGAACTCTGCGCGCGCGCGACCCAGATCATCGGCGCGGTACGCGCACTGCGCTTCCCGGGTTGCAAGGACGGCCTCGCGATCACCGTCAGCGTCGGTGGCAGCCTGTGCGGCGAGCATGCGGACTGGGCGGTCTGGTACAGCGACGCCGATGCGGCGTTGTACGAAGCAAAAGGCCGCGGCGGCGACGGTTATCATGTGGCGATACCCGGCAGCGTGCGCTGCGTGGTCTGAACCCAACAACACGGCTCCGGGCGCGCGGGAGCGAATGATGGACCAGCGCGCACATGCGGCGAATCGCCCGGCTCCATGCCCCGCGGCCGTCGAAGCACGAATCCGGCGGCGACGCATGCCCCGTCGCACCTGGATCAGGATGCGTCGCTCCCGCAGCGCGCTGGAAGGCAGTAAGGCATGAACGCATTGCTTCATCCGTCAGCGCCGATACCGCAAGCCACGGCAATTCCGCTGTTGCGCACGCTCGTGCTCTGCGACCTCGTCGATTCGACCGCACTGACCCAGCGACTCGGTGACCAGCACGCCGCCGAGCTGTTCCGCAAGCACGACCGCCTCGCGCGCGCGTTGCTGCCGCTGCACGGCGGTCGCGAGATCGACAAGACCGACGGCTTCCTGCTCATGTTCGAGCGGCCGGTGCAGGCGGTCGCGTTCGCGATCGATTACCAGCGCGCATTGCGCGAGCTCAACGCGACGGAAGGCAGCATGCTCGCCGCGCGCGTGGGCATCCATGTCGGTGACGTCGTCGCCTGGGACAACAGCGCCGAGGACATCGCCCGCGGCGCCAAGCCGATCGAGGTGGAAGGCCTCGTCAAGCCGATCACCTCACGCCTGACGCAACTCGCACTGCCGAACCAGATCCTGCTTTCCGGCGTCGCGCATGCGCTCGCCCATCGCGCGCAGGGCGAACTCGGTGAGCGCCTCGAAACCCTCCGCTGGCGCACGCACGGGCGCTACCGCTTCAAGGGCGTACCCGATCCGATTCCCGTCTTCGAAGTCGGCGACGAGGGGTTCGCGCCGCTGAAAGCGCCGCCGTGGTCGGGCAAGGCGCACCGCGAAGTGCCGTTCTGGCGCCGTCCGGCGACGCTCGGTATCGAGGTGGCCGCACTGCTGCTGATGCTCGCGATACCCGCTTGGTATCTGCTCCGGCCCGCCCCGGCGATCGCGTTCGCGAATCGCGACTGGGTCGTCGTCGGCGATCTCAAGAACCTGACCGGCGACACGCGTTTCGACGATTCGATCCAGACCGCCTTCCGTATCGGCCTCGAGCAATCCCGTTACGTCAACGTGCTGTCGAATCTCAAGGCCCGCGAGACGATCGGGTTGATGCGGAAGGATCCCGAAAAGACGTCGATCGACCGCGTCGTCGGCGCGGAGATCGCCTTGCGCGACGGTGCGCGCGCGTTGATATTGCCGACCGTCGCGGAAATCGGCGGTCGCGTCCGGGTCACCGCCGAGGTCGTCGATCCGACCACGCAGACGACGGTGTACTCGGAATCGGCGGACGGCCTGGGCGTCAACTCGGTGTTGCCTTCGCTCGATACCGTATCCCAGAAGCTGCGCGTTCGCCTCGGCGAAGCGCTTGCCACGGTCGCCAAGGAGACCCGGCCGCTCGCGAACGTGGCGACGGCGAACCTGGAGGCGCTGCGCGCGTACTCCCTCGCGATCGATGCCTATGTGGGATATCGCTACAAGGATGCGTTGCCATTGTTCGAGCAGGCGATCAAGCTCGACGCGGATTTCACGTTGGCCAGGATCGGCATGGCGCGAGTGCTGTTCCTGATGGACCGGAACCAGGACGCGTCCGAGCAGCTGAAACACGCCGCCGCGAAAAGCGAGCGATTGTCGCCGCGCGATTCACTCTATCTGGATGCCTGGAGCGCCTCGTTGGCGACGCCATCGGCTTCCCTGCAGAAATGGAAGGTATTGGCCGAACTGTATCCGGACTTCTTCGCCGCCACGGGATCGTACGCGTACTTCCTCTGGCTGTCCGGCGGATCGTACGACGCCGCGATCGCTGCCGCGAAGAAGTCCGCCACGGAACAGAATCCCCATCGCGGCGTCAGCCATCAGTTGCTGGGCACGTTGTATCTGGGGACCGAACGATTCGGCGAAGCGGTCGACAGCTTCGAAAGGGCCAACGCCGCCGGTGTGCTGACGCAGAATGAATACTACGCGGCGACGTATGCGGCCCAGCGCAAGTTCGCCAAGGCGAAGGAACTGCTCGACAAGGGTTCGGCCTCCGGCCAGGATTCCGAAAAGTCCTGGGTCCGCGTCGCCATGGCCATCGATCAAGGGAAGCTCGACGACGTCATGCACGTTGCCGCGCCAGCAGGGGCCGCGTCCGCTCCGTCGCGCGTGGATCGCCGATCCCTCGGTGTCGACCTCGCGCTGCGAACCGCCGTCGGTTCATCCGATCCGTTGCTCGCCAAGGCGCTGACGAGCTATCGCGACGAGGGTGCCGCGTTGTTGAAGGCGTCCTCCGAGGACGTCGATCGCGCCGATACCGAGTTCGAGTTGCTGCTCGCGGACTATCTGATGGCGCAGCGCGCGGAAGCAGGCCAGGCACGCGCGCCTGCCCGCACCAATCTCGCGGAAGCCGGCAAGGGCACCCATGCGGCGCTGGATCAGATGCTCGCGATCGCGCAGGCCGAGGAGCTGCGAGCGAACAATCGACCCGACCAGGCCATCGAGCTGCTTCGATCGAAGGCGACGGGCGACGAACTCTACCTTTCGCACGCCGCCCTGCTCGATGCGTACATCGGCGCGAAAAAGAACACGGAGGCGCTGGCCGAAGCCCGGTGGCTGACGACGCACCGCGGTCGGGCCTACGCCGAGTACAACAGCCAGCGCGAACTGACTCCGTTGAACGTGCTGCGCTCGAACCTCGCGCTGCTGTCGATCGCCGAGCTCACCGTCACCACGGACAAGGATGCGGCGAGAACCGGCCTGGACGCCTTCCGACAGGCATGGCCGGATGCCGAGCGCGTGCCGACGCTCGCCAAGCGGATGCAGAACGTACGGTCAGTGCTGGACGGCGGCGGCCAAGCGCATTAACTCCGGCTGCCGTAGTCGAGACGCAGATTGGGGATGATCATCTTGTCCACGTACTGGACGGCGCTGTCCCCCAGCTCTTTCATCGCGGACGAGAACTTGGCTTTTTCGGCCAATTTCAGCGGCGCGAGGCAGGCCGCCCGGAGGTTGACGACGGTCTCGTGGGGGATGCCCAGTTCGACCAGGGCGGCGGCCGGCTTCTCCTCGAAACGGGCGCGAAACCCGTCGTTGCTCGCCAGTTCCCGCAACAGCTTGATGGCCTGTTCGGTCGTGAGTGTGGCGTCGCTCATGGATTTCCCCTTCTGATGGCCGATGGCCGATACGGACGCGGTTTAACCGCGCGCCAAACTTAGTCATGCTGTTACTGAAATGCAATGCGAATTCCATGCCGATCGGCGGAGGCGGCCGTTCCCGGTTCCGCGGGCGGAGCGGCGGCACATCCGTCGCGAAGGAGCGCGGTGGCCCATGCTCGACCCGGCCGCAGCCGGTGACCGGCAAGGTTCGGAGCGATTCCCTTCCGCACGCCCCCCTTTCCCGTTGATGCAAGGAAGTCGATGCGCCTGCGTCGCTGTGCCCATTTGCTGATCGAGCCCCGCGAGAGGCTCGAATTCGATCTCGCCCTGCTCGCCGGCGGCGGCGACGGACTGCGCAAGCCGGTCGACCTGGTCGCCCTCGCCCCCCACCTCGCCGGCGAAGTCGTCGTGTCGCCCGCCGAAGCGGCGGTCGCGATGGCGGCATCGCCGACCGATTGGCGCCCGTACGACGCGTTCGAAGCGGACGCGGTGGTCGTCGAGGCCTTGCGCGCCAAGGCGTTGTTCGTCGTCGAAGGCAGCGACATGGACGCGCGCGACCGGCTGCTGCGCGACACGCATTGGCGCGCCGTCGCCGCTGCGAACCACTACGCATCACGCTGGAGCGACATCGACACCGAAGCGGCGCAGGAACGCCTGGCCGAAATCACCCATGACAGCCTGCTCGATCGCCTCGGGCCTTCGCCTCCGCCCGTGCGCGAGCGGACCCCGCCATCGCTGCGCCGGAAGCTGACGGTTCCGGCACCGAGCGCGATCGATGCGCTGCTCGACCACCGCGTCACCTGCCGAAACTTCGATCGCGCGCGCGCGCTGACGCAGGAGCAGTTGTCGGCCGTGCTATATCGCGCCTACGGCGCCCGTGTCGTGCACGACTATGCGCCCGGGGTCCAGCTGCTGAAGAAGGGAGTTCCTTCGGCGGGCGCGCTCCACCCGACCGAAGCCTACCTGCTGGTCCAACACGTCGACGGCGTCGATCCCGGCTTGTACCACTATCACCCGGTCGACCATGCGCTCGAACCCATCCGCGCGATGGACGCGGAAGAGGCGGCGTCGACCGCACGCCGCTTCGTCGCGGCGCAAGGCTATTTCGTCGATGCCCACGTGATGGTCATGCCGACCACGCGCTTCCGCCGCACCTTCTGGAAATACCGCAATCACGCCAAGGCGTACCGCGCCGTGATCCTCGACGTCGGTCACCTGTCGCAGACGACGTACCTCGCCGCCACCGAACTCGGCCTCGGCGCCTTCATCACCGCGGCGATCAACGAGGTCGACATCGAGCATGCGTTCGGCCTCGATCCGCTCGAAGAAGGCCCGCTCGCCGTGACCGGATTCGGCGTGCGCGGAGCGGAACGCAACGAAATCGAGTTCGACCCGCTCAACGCGATCTGGCCGGCATCCTGACCGGCCCGGCCTAGCCGGCACGGAAGGGCCGGCGCGAGCGGCGGCATCGAAACGCCTTGTAATCGTTTTCGGGGCGTATCGCTGGCCATCGTCGGGTATCCGGCGCAAAATGGTGCGAATGCAGCAAAGGGGCGGCAAGCAGGGTGACTGCAGACGAATCAGCGCGGATCGACGGCATGACCGGCAGCACGACGTCGGTGCTGCGCACGCTCGTCCTCAGCGACCTCGTCGATTCGACCGCACTCGTCGAACGCCTCGGCGACCAGCGGGCGGCCGACCTCATCCGCAAGCACGATCGTCTCGCTCGCTCGCTCATGCAGCAGCACGGTGGCCGCGAGATCGACAAGACCGACGGCTTCCTGCTCGTGTTCGAGCGGCCGATCCAGGCCGTCGCCTACGCACTCGATTACCAGCGCGAACTCAGCGAACTCGGCACGCAGGAGAAGACCGAACTCGCCGCGCGCATCGGCATCCACGTCGGTGACATCGTCGTCTGGGACAACAGCGCCGACGACGTCCGCCGCGGCGCCAAGCAGACCGAGGTCGAAGGACTCGTCAAGCCGATCGCGGCGCGCCTCATGGGTCTCGCGCTCCCGCGCCAGATCCTGATGTCGGGCACCGCCTACGACATCGCGCACCGTGCGCAAGGCGAGCTCGGCGAAAAGCTCGCGCGGGTGCGCTGGCGCACGCACGGGCGCTACCGTTTCAAGGGCGTGCCGGACCTCGTGCCCGTGTTCGAGGTCGGCGAGGAAGGCTACGCACCGTTGCGCGCACCGGCCTGGTCCGGCAAGGCGTACCGCGAGATGCCCGTCTGGCGTCGCCCGGTCGCGATCGTCGGCGAGATCCTCGCGTTGCTCGTCCTCGTCGCCATACCGGCCTGGTATTTCCTCAAGCCCGCGCCCGCGATCGCGTTCGCCAATCGCGACTGGGTCGTGGTCGGCAGCCTGAAGAACCTGACCGGCCATCAGGTGTTCGACGACTCGCTCGAAGCCGCATTCCGCGTCGGCCTCGAGCAATCGCGCTACGTCAATGTCGTCCCCCAGCTGCAGGTGCGCGATGCGCTCAAGCGCATGGAGCGCGACCCGGCCGGCACCGCGGTGGATCGCACCGTAGGTTCCGAGATCGCCTTGCGCGAAGGTGCGCGAGCGCTCGTGCTGCCGACCGTCGCCGAGATCGGCGGCCGCGTGCGCATGACCGCGGAAGTCGTCGATCCGCATACGCAGACGTCGGTCTACAGCGATTCCGTCGACGCCGACGGCGAAGAGTCGATGCTGCCGCGCATGGACGAGCTGCTGCGCAAGATGCGCGGGCGTCTCGGCGAATCCCTCGCTTCGGTCAGCGACGCGTCCAAGCCGCTCGCGCAGATCACCACGGGCAACCTCGACGCGCTGCGTGCGCTCGGCAAGGCCGAGGAAGAATACGGGAAGGGCAAGATCAACGACGCGATCGTGTTGCTCAAGGAGGCGCTGCGGCTCGATCCGAAGTTTGCGCTGGCGTGGGTGAGACTCAGCACGATCCAGAACGCATTCCTCGCTGACGCGAAGGCTGCGCGCGAAAGCCTGCAGATTGCGCTCGAGAATCGAGAGCGCTTGAGTGCGCGCGAGCAGTTGTTCCTCGACGGAACGCTCGCGCAATACGACGATGCGAATCGCTGGATCGAAAAATGGACCGCTGCGACACAGCTATATCCGGATGCATTCGCCGCGCAGCAGAACCTCGGTCTCGGATATCTTTGGTACCAGCATCGGATCGACGAAGCGATCCCACATTTCAGCGCCGTGGCGAACTCGCGACATCCGCTGCGGGCACTGAGTTGGGCTGCGCTTGCCGTAGCCGAGACCGAACGCGGCAATGATGCCGCCGCGATGGCCCACATAAGGCATGTGCGCGAGCTGACGTCGGTGATGCCGCATTTCGAGGACGTCGCACCGGACCTCGCCGCCGGACGCTACGACGCCGTCAAGCTGCGCCTGCAGGCCGCGTCGTCGACGCTGCCTGCGCCGCTGCAGGCGGAAAAGCAGCTCAAGGTTGCCGCAGTCGCGATCGCGCAACACGACGACGCTGCCGCGAAGGCGGCGCTCGAATCCGCTGCCCAGCACGCGACGTCGCCCGCGCAGAAGGCTCGCGTTCGCCTCGCTCGCGTCGCTTTCGACCTCGCGACGAGCGAGCCTGGTGCTGGTCGCTCGTTGGGGTTGCTCATCGACGATGAAATCGCGCGCGTGTCGTCCCAAGGACCGACCGTGGACGGCAGCGCGACGATCCATCTCGCGCTCGCATCGATGCTCGCGAGCCGTTCCGGGAACACCGCGAAGGCGAAAAGCGCGCTCGACGCGAGCCGTGGCGTCGCATTGGATCACGGCTACTACGACCGAGCGGCCTTGTGGCGCACGGCCGATTGCGAGGCGCAGTTCGGCAAGGATGCCGCCAAGCGCGTGGAATGCCTCGCCGCACTCGTCGACGGGCGCGAGTACTACCAGACCCACGTCGCGCTACAACTTGCGTACAAGCAGTCGGGTGACGCAGCGAAAGCGAACGAGCAACAGGCCTGGCTGCGCGGTCATCGCGGCCGCGCCGTGGCGGAGCTGGAAAATGAGGTCGCCCTAGTTCCCAATCTGCTGGATGCCCGGCAGGCGCCGGGCACCCCTTGAGTCAGGCCGAACGGGTCGCCGCCTTCACTTCGCGCCGACCACGATGAATACCGCGATACAGCTCTTGTCCGTGGCCGGATCGGCGAGATACTGCTGATGTATCTTCGCGACTTCGGACATCGATGGGAGCGAACGCGTTGCCGGAACGTCCGCAGGATCGACAGTGATGCCATGGGCCTTCAGTGCGGCAACCGGGTCGCCGAGCATCTGCTCGCGGAACCCTTGGTCGGTCGAGAGCGATTCGAGGACTTTCGCGACAGCGTCGCTGGACGGTGCACCCTTGATCATACGTTTCCCCTTCCTAGTTCGGCTTGCAGACGCCGGCTGTCGCGAGAGCCCGCGACGCTGCGGCGGGTTAGAGCAGCGACACGCGTTCGCCATGCATGGACCGGCTGACGCCGGCGAGCGGACACGGTCGGGCCTTTCTAGCACAACTCCGCGAGCAGCGGACGCCGGCGCATGAGCACCGCGCCCGTGGTTCGTCGCTGCTTCGCGTTGTTCCTGCACACCGAAGAGCGGCCTCGGCTGGACTTCGGCGCACTCCTTTCCGGTGGTCCAGCGTTGCGGTTCGACCTTTGCTGGCTCGCGCTCGCTCCGCACCTTGATGCGCCCGTCGAACTCGATGCGGCACTCGTCGAAGCCATTGGCCGCATCGGCGCCTCGCAGTGGGTCGCGCGCACGGACGTGGAGGCGGAGGTAGGCAGCGAGAGGTTGCAGCGTCTGCTCGAATGCGGCCTCGTGTTCGAGCAGGAAATCGCCACACCCGCGCGGGTGCGAGACGAAGGCCTGCGCCACGCACAATGGCATCCGCTGCTCGCGACCGCACATGCGTTTTCGCGCTGGGGCGGCGTCGACAGCCTCGCTGCCCAGGACGCATCCCAGATCCGTTCGACAGCAGACCTGATCGCGACGGGGGGCCTGCCGCCGCCGCACCACCACACGCGCACCGATGCGCTGTCACGCATGTCGCTCGAGCGTGCACCAGCGCGACTGCTCGACACGCTGATGCAGCGCAGAACGACGTGTCGCAATTTCGACCGATCGCCGGCGCTTTCGGCAACGGACCTCGCGGTCGTACTGCATCGTGCGTTCGGCGAACAGGCACGCGAGACGATCGAGCCCGGAGCGGTGGCGTTGAAAAAGAACCATCCGTCGGGCGGTGGCCTGCATCCCCTCGAGGCGTACCTTCTGGTGCGCCGCGTCGAGAGCCTGTGCGCAGGCCTCTATCACTACAACGTCGAAGCACACGCCCTCGATCGACTGCCGTTACCGGCGGACTTCGACGAGGACGGCTTCTCGCGAACGATGGTCGCCGGTCAACACTATTTCGCCGACGCAGCCGTCCTACTCGTGGTCGCGGTGCGCTTTCCACGCTCGTTCTGGAAATATCGCAGACATCCGAAGATCTACCGCGCGATCCTGCTCGAAGCCGGCCACGCTTCGCAGAACCTCTATCTCGCCGCGACCGACCTCGGCCTCGGTGCGTACGTCACGGCCGCGATCAACGAAGTCGAGATCGAACAGGCGTTCGGCCTGGATCCGCTGTTCGAGGGTCCGGTCGCGGTGTGCGGCTTCGGTCCGCGCGCGGGTACGCGCATGACGGTCGAACTCGATCCCGCCGGACGCGTGTGGGACGCGTCCGGGCGCCTGAAGCAGCAGGAGTGACGGCAAAGGCAGCGGCACCGCGGCGTCGCTGCCTTGCGCCGGGTCAAGCCAGCCGGAACGGCAACCTGCGCAACCGCTTGCCCGTGAGCGCGAACAGCGCATTGCCGACCGCAGGCGCGATCGGCGGCGTGCCCGGTTCGCCGCAGCCACCCATCTTGTCCGTGCTCGGCACGACGTGCACTTCGACCTTCGGCATCTCCGGCAGGCGCAGCGCGACGTAGTCGTTGAAGTTGTTCTGCTCGACGCGACCGTTCTTCAGCGTGAGTTCGCCGTGCAGCGCCGCGGACAGGCCGTAGGCGATGCCCGACTGCATCTGCGCTTCGACCGTGAGTGGGTTCACCACCGGCCCGCAGTCGATCGCGCAGACGACGCGATGCACGCGCACCTTGCCGTCCTCGACCGATACTTCGGCGACTTGCGCGACGTAGCTGTCGAACGACTGGTGCACGGCGAGACCCGCAGCGTGGCCCTTCGGCAGCGGCTTGCCCCAACCGAACTTCTCCGCGGCGAGATCGAGCGCGCGCCGTTCGCGCGCGCCCTTGGGCAGCAGCGCGCGGCGGTACTCGAGCGGATCCTGCTTCGCGGCGTGCGCGAGTTCGTCGACGAAACTTTCGACGACGAACGCCGTGTGCGAGTGGCCGACCGAACGCCACCAGAGCACGGTGACCGGACTCTTCGGCGAATGCAGCTCGACGCGATGCGCGGGAATCGCCGCGAGATACGGCGAGTCGGCCGCGCCTTCGACCGAGGTGGCATCGACGCCGTCCTTGACCATCATCGGCTCGAACGGAGTGCCGGCGAGGATCGACTGGCCGACGATCGTGTGCGCCCACGCGGCGGGCTTACCGTCCGCGTCGAGCGACGCGCGCAGGCGTGACAGCCACATCGGGCGGTAGTAGCCGCCGTGGATGTCGTCCTCGCGCGTCCACACGACCTTCACCGTGCGCTTCGCCGCTTTGGCGACGAGGGCGGCCTCGACGATGAAATCGGACGTGGGATTCGCGCGCCGGCCGAAGCCACCGCCGAGGAACGTCGTGTGGATGCGCACCTGCCCGGGCTTGATGCCGAGGGCTTTACCGACGTTCATCTGGTCGACGGTCTGGAACTGGGTGCCGGTCCAGATCTCGCAGCCTTCGGCATCGATCGAGACCGTGCAGTTGAGCGGCTCCATCGGCGCATGCGCGAGGAACGGCACTTCATACTCCGCTTCGATCGCCGACGGCGCGCCCTTCAGCGCCGCCTCGACGTCGCCCGCCGCCTTCGCGGTCGCGCCCGGCGTCGCGGCGAGCTTGCGGTACTCATCGCGCAGGTTCGCCGTCGAGGCCTGTGCGAACGCGCCTTCGTCCCACTCGAGCACGAGCGCGTCGCGTCCCTGCTTGGCCGCCCAGAAATGCTTGCCGAGCACGGCGACGCCGCTCGGCACTTCGACCACGTCGAGCACGCCGGCGATCGCTTTCGCCTTCGTCGCGTCGACCTTCTTCAACGTCGCCCCGAACACCGGCGCCCGTGCGACGAGCGCGACCGCCATGTCCGGCCGCTTCACGTCGATACCGAACTCCGCCGTGCCGGTCGTCTTCGCCCTGCTGTCGAGGCGACGCGTCGGCTTGCCGATCAAGGTCCAGTCCTTCGCCTCCTTCAGCTTCACGCTCGCGGGCATCGGCAGCTTCGCCGCGGCCTCGGCGACCTCGCCGTAGCGCACGTGCCGCTCGCCGTGCACGACGTGGCCGTTGTCGACGCGGCATTCGGCAGCCTTCACGCCGAGTTTCGCGGCGGCGGCGGCGACGAGCAGCTCGCGCGCCATCGCGCCGGCGGTGCGCAGCTGGTCGAACGATTCCCACGTGCTCGTCGACCCGCCGGTCATCTGCATGCCGAACGCGGTGTGCGCGTACTCGGGCGCGGCCGGCGCATGCTCGACGCGCACACGGCTCCAGTCGCAACCGAGCTCCTCGGCGACGACCATCGGCAGCGACGTCCACACGCCCTGGCCCATCTCGGAATGCTTGAGCAGGATGGTCACGCTGTCGTCGGGAGCGATGCGGATGAACGCGTTCGGCGACACCGGCGGTTTCGCCGCGGGCCCCGGCTCCGCGGCGAACGCTCGTCGCGCCGCGACCGGTACGATGAACGCGACGACGAGACCCGCGGCCGCGGACTTCACGAACGCGCGACGGCTGAGTCCTGTCGCGAGCGGCACCGTTGTCACCGGCTCTGCGAGTGCGAGCGGAACCGGAAGCTGCATGCCATCACGCCACATGGCCACCCTCCTTCGACGCGAGTTCGGCCGCGCGGTGCACCGCGCCACGGATACGCTGGTAGGTGCCGCAGCGGCAGAGGTTGCCTGCCATCGCGGCGTCGATGTCGGCGTCGCTCGGCGACGGCTTCTGCGCGATCAGCGCGGCGGCGCTCATGATCTGCCCCGACTGGCAGTAGCCGCACTGCACCACGTCGAGTTCCTGCCACGCGCGCTGCACCGGGTGCGAGCCGTCGCTGGACAGGCCTTCGATCGTCGTGACCGACTTGCCCGCGGCGGCGACCGCAGGCATCACGCACGAACGGATCGCCTGGCCGTCGAGATGGACGGTGCACGCCCCGCACTGCGCGAGGCCGCAGCCGAACTTCGTGCCGGTCATCCCGAGGATGTCGCGCAGTACCCAGAGCAACGGCATGTCGGCCGGCGCATCGACCTCGTGCGGCTGGCCATTGACGACAAGCTTCATCGGCGTCTCCGGTGCGTGCGGGGATGCTCAGGCTACTCCCGCGCGGAGATGCCCGCCAGCCGATTGCAGGATCGGACAAGAACCGCGCACGAACAGGCAAGACCGCGCCCGCACGGCCACAAATCGACGAAGCACGCAGGCCGGACGACCGCAGGTCGGCCGGCGGGACCCGCGATCGTCAGGACGGCTCCCGCGCGAGATCGTCCGGCGTGTCGAGATCGCGCGCGAGCGCCGGCGCGGCGATCGCGATGACATCGTCCGCGCGCTCGCGCAGCAGCGCCCGCGCGCCGGCGTCGCCGCGCAACCGCAGGATGCCGGCAAACCACGCGCGCGGCAGCAGCGCCGGCACGCCGAGCACGCCTGCGTAGGCGCTCGCGCTCGCTCGCGCGGGCGTCGCTCGCCAGGCGTCGCGCAATGCTCGCAGGTGCGCGCCATCGAGCGCGGGTTGGTCGGTCAGCGCGACGAGTGCACCGTCGCAATCGGCTGGCAGCGCCGCGACGCCGGCTCGCAGCGACGCGGCCATGCCTTCGGCGTGGTCGCGCGCGACGATCCGCTGGAGCGGCAAGTCGGCGATGCACGCGCCCACTGCGACCGCGTCGTGGCCGAGCACGACGACGAGCGTATGCGGAGACGTTTCGAGCAGTGCGCGCGCCGCGCGCCGCAACAGCGGCTCGCCGTCGACCTCGATCAGCTGCTTGGCGCGACCGAGCCGCGTCGACGCGCCCGCGGCGAGCAGCACGGCGCCGTGCGCGAGTTCATGCGTGCGCTGCACGCGCGAATTCCTGCTGCAGCTGCGCGACGATCGCGAGCGCGATCGCCTCGGCGCCTTCGCCGCCGAGGCGCAGGCCGATCGGCGCGTGCAGGCGCGCCTGCAGCGCGTCGCGCGCGTCGCCGATCTCCGCCAGCAGTTCGTCGCGCCTCGCGGCGGGACCGAGCAGGCCCACGTACGGCACCGCGCTCGCGGCGAGCGCGCGCAGGCAGCGCGCGTCGAGGTCGACGTTGTGGTTCATCACGAGCGCGGCGTCGAAGCGTGTCGCCGCGACGACGTCGGCGAGCCGGTCGGGACCGTCGCGATGCTCGTCGTCGATGCCGCTGCCCGTGGCGAAGCGCAGCCAGCGCTCGCGATGCTCGGCGAGTTCGACGCGCCAGCCGAGCAGGCGCGTGAGTGCGAGCAGCGGTCGCGTCTCCGGACCCGCGCCGAGCAGCAGCACGCGCGGCGCCGGCGCCACGCGCACCTGGCCGGTCGTCGCGAACGCGACGTCGTCGTCGACGGCTCCGCCGCGTTCGTCGAAGCGATACCGTTCCTCGCCGGCACATGCTTCGCCGCTGCCGAGGCGCTCGCCGTCGGTGACGAAGTCGAGCACGAGTTCGACGTCCTGCGCGTCGGCCGCGCGCAGCGCGCGGCGCAGCGGCGCATTGCTCGCCGGCAGCGGCAGCAGCAATACGTCGATCGAGCCGCCGCAACCGGTGCCCGATCCGAACACGCGATCCTCGTCGCCGCTCGTGTCGAAGCGCGCCGACTGCGCGCTGCCGTTGGCGAGCACGTCGCGCGCGCGCGCCTCGAGTTCGGCTTCGAGGCAACCGCCCGACAACGCGCCGACGCGGACGCCGGCCGCATCGAGCAGCACCAGTGCACCCGGCTTGCGATAGGTCGAACCGCTGCTGCCGACGACCACGCAGAGCACGCCGTCACGCCGCGCAGTGGCGAGTGACTCGACGCCGGCGACGAGCGCGCGCAAGCCGCCGAGCGGCGGCGGTGGAAGCAACGGTTCGACGGCGATCGGCATGCGAGTCACATTCCCGTGAAACGCGCATCATAACGACGCGCATCGGGCGGCGGCGCAGACCGCGTCACAGCCTGCCGCTCAGCGCGCCACGAAACGCCTCGGCAGCAGGCGCGCGAGCCACGGTCGTCGCACGAGCACGTTGCCGAGCCGCTCGAGCTTGAGGCCGACCTTGCGCACGCCGTCGTCGTCGAGCTCGCGCGCGATCAGGCTCACCGGGCCGAGCCGCACGCGGTCGCCGATTTCGATCGTGTGTTCGTAGCGGCGCGTGAAGTGCTCGGCGAGCGTGAGCGGCGCGTCCTTCGCGCGGATCGGCAAAGCGTAGAACTCGGCGACGTCGGCGAGGCGCACGTCGGCGTCGAAGCTGAACTCGCCGAACATCTCGCGCTCCGCCTCGCGCGCTTCTTCCGGCGGCGCGAACAGCCAGTCGAGGCGGTAGACGCGGCCGGGCGGCGCGAGCAGGTAGGCATAGTCGCCGCCGGCGAGCGGGCCGCTCGCGTCCGGCATGAGGATCACGCCGCCGCGCACGATCATCGCGAGCTGCGCCCAGCCGGGCAGGGGCGCACCGGTGAGGATCGCCGCACCCGGTGCGACCGCGTAGCCGACCATCTCGCGTTCGAGCGAACCGGGCAGGTCGAGCTCGACGCGCCGCACCGCGCGATCGCGGTGCGGCAGCGCGACGTCGAGCAGGCGCGCGGCGAGGCCGAGCGTCCAGCCCTGCACGAGCAGTGACGCGAGCACGACGATGAACGCGACGTTGAAGATCAGCTGCGCGTTCGGCAGGCGCATGAGCATCGGGATCGAGGCGAGGAAGATGCCGACCGCACCGCGCAGGCCGACCCACGCGACGAAGCCGATCTCGCGCTTGCCGTAACGGAAAGGTGCGAGGCAGAGCGTCACCGCGAGCGGGCGGCCGACCAGCATGAGGAACGCGGCGAGGCCGAGTGCGGGCAGCAGCGCCGGGCCGAGCGTGTGCGGCGTCGCGAGCAGGCCGAGCACGAGGAACATCACGATCTGGCACAGCCACGTGCCCGCATCGAGCACCGACAGCAGGTTGGCGAAACCGGGCACGTTGCGGTTGCCGACGACGACGCCGGCGAAGTAGACCGCGAGGAACGCGCTGCCGTGCAGCCAGCCGGTGACGCCGAACACGAACAGTGCGGCGGCGACGAGGAACAACGCGGCGAGGCCGCCGGTCAGCGGCAACCGGCGCATCGCGGCGGCGATCGCGAATCCGCCGAACGCACCGCCGAGCGCGCCAACGCCGAACTGCAGCGCGAGTTCGAGCGCGATGTCGCCTGCAGTGACGCCGCTCGGCGCGGCGAGGAACTCGGCGAGCAAGGTCGTCAGCAACACCGCGACGGGGTCGTTCGCGCTCGATTCGATCTCGAGCGTCGCGCCGACGCGCGAGCGCAGTTGCAGGCCACCCGCGCGCAGCAGGAAGAATACCGCGGCCGCGTCGGTCGAGGCGACGACCGAACCGAGCAGCAGCGCCTGCACCGGGCCGAGGCCGAGCAGCGCGCGCGCGGCGAGGCTCGTGAGCGCGGCGGTCACGACGACGCCGACCGTCGCCAGCAACAGGGTCGGCGCGGAGACACCGCGGAAGCTTTCGCGCCGCGTGCGCAAGCCGCCGTCGAACAGGATCACCGCGAGCGCGAGCGAACCGATGCGATAGGTCGTGCCGACGTCGTCGAAATGGATGCCACCAGGACCATCGACGCCGGCGAGCATGCCGACGACGAGGAACACGAGCAGCAAGGGCGCGCCGAAACGACGCGCGACGAGGCTCGAGCCGATGCCGACGAGGACCAGCGCGGAGGCTGCGGCGAGCAACCAGTAGATGTCGTGGATCGCATTCATTCGTCGGTGCTCCGGCGAGGATCATAGCCGGTTGCCGAACGCGCCGACGCGCGCCGCGGCGCGGCGCTCAGGCGCCGAAGCGGCGGTACTGGATCGCCTCGGCGAGGTGCACGGCGTCGATGCGCTCGCTGCCGGCGAGGTCGGCGAGCGTACGTGCGACGCGCAGCACGCGGTGGTAGGCACGCGCTGAGAGGCCGAGCCGCTCGACCGCACGATCGAGCAATGCGTGCAGGTTCGCATCGAGCGCGCAGTCGCGCTCGACTTCGCGGTTGCCGAGCCACGCGTTCGGCTTGCCCGCGCGCTGCAGCTGGCGCACGCGCGCACCGGCGACGCGCGCGCGCACGGTCGTGCTGTGCTCGCCGGCGGCGCCGTCGCGCAATTCGGCATGCGCGACGCGCGGCATCTCGAGCTTGAGGTCGATGCGATCGAGCAATGGACCCGACAGGCGCGCGCGGTAGCGTGCGATCACGTCCGGCGTGCAGCGGCAGCGACCGGACGCGTCGCCTGCATATCCGCACGGGCACGGGTTCATCGCCGCGACGAGCTGGAAGCGCGCGGGGAACTCGGCCTGGCGCGCCGCACGCGAGATCGCGATGCGGCCGGATTCGAGCGGCTCGCGCAGCACTTCGAGCACGTGGCGATCGAACTCGACGATCTCGTCGAGGAACAACACGCCGTGGTGCGCGAGCGAGATTTCGCCGGGGCGCGGCACCGTGCCGCCGCCGACGAGCGCGGCGGCCGACGCGGTGTGGTGCGGCGCGCGGAACGCGCGCTGCTTCCAGTTCGCGACGTCGGTGTCGTGGCCGGCGACCGAGCGCACCGCGGCGAGCTCCAATGCCTCGTGCTCGTCGAGTGGCGGCAGGATGCCGGGCAGGCGGCTCGCGAGCATCGTCTTGCCGGTGCCGGGCGGCCCCACCAGCAACAGGTTGTGCGCGCCCGCGGCGGCGACCTCGAGCGCGCGCCGCGCGTGCGGCTGGCCGCGCACGTCGGACAGGCACGGCGACGCGATCGCGACGGTGTCGGTCATGTCGCCGACTTCCGCGCGCGGCAGGTCGATGCGGCCGGCGAGGTGCGCGCACACTTCGAGCAGCGAGCCGGCGACGCGCACGTCGGCGTCTTCGACGAGAGCCGCCTCGCGCGCGTTCTCGCGCGGCACGATCACGCGCCGTCCGCGCCGCGTCGCCTGCAATACCGCGGGCAGCACGCCGTGCACCGCGCGCAGTTCGCCCGACAGCGCGAGCTCGCCGATGAACTCGCAGCCATCGAGCGCGTCGCGCGGCACGCTGCCGTTCGCGGCGAGCACGCCGAGCGCGATCGGCAGGTCGAAGCGGCCACCCTCCTTGGGCAAGTCCGCCGGCGCGAGATTGACGGTGACCTTGCGCTGCGGGTATTCGAGCTGCGCGTTGAGGATCGCCGCGCGCACGCGATCGCGTGCTTCCTTCACGGTCGTTTCCGGCAAGCCGACGATCGACGTGCCCGGCAGGCCGCCCGAAAGGTGCACTTCGCAGGAGACGAGCGGCGCGGCGATGCCGACCTGCGCGCGGCTGTAGACGACCGCGAGGCTCATCGGCGAGCCGGCGACGCGGCGGAAAAAGAGCCCGCCGTCCGCGCCATGGGGTGAACTGCGGCGGACAGCGGGCATCCCGGGAAATCCGTTCGGCGGCATTCCATGCAAGCGGCCTCCCTGCCGCGGACGCGTTCGCCCGTCGCCGCCGCAGCGGCGCGTCCCTTCGATGGGCGGGCGGATGAAGGCGACGGCGGTGCCGCCGCGACGAGCGTCAGTGCTTCGGCGCGGGGTTCGCCGCGAGGCTGCGTTCGAGCGCGAGCACCTGCTGCTCGAGCTCCTCGATCTTCTCGCGCGTGCGCAGCAGCACGCAGCGTTGCACGTCGAATTCCTCGCGCGTGACGAGATCGAGGTCGCGCAGGCCGGCTTGCAGCGCGCTGCGGAAGTTCGCCGTGAGGTCGGCGCGCGCTTCGTGCAGACCCGGTGGCACGAGCGCCGCGAGGCGTTGCGCGAGCGTGTCGATGGCTTGGACGTGGATCATGCGTTCACCCTGGCATGCTGATGATGGCGTACATCGTAGCGGGCGGACCGCAGCCTGTGCCGGCTGTTCGGATCCGTTGCATCTCGTTTCCCCGTCCGTGGGGGCGACCGGTGGCGAACGCGATGGTCCGCCACCGGCCGGAGCCTCCCTGCGGCGCCGTTCCGTCGGCGCAACCTCCCCGCGCCAGCCAGTCTAGGCCGACCCTCGATCGCCGCCATCCGCGGAATTCGGAATGCGCTGTAGGAAATTTCCTACCGGTCGATCGGCTATAGTCGCGATGCTGAACAAGACCACCCGGGAGACCGCGATGCAGATGGTCATGGCGATCATCAAGCCGTTCAAGCTCGACGATGTGCGCGAAGCGCTCGCCGAGATCGGCGTGCAGGGCATCACGGTCACCGAAGTGCGTGGCTTCGGGCGCCAGAAGGGCCACACGGAGCTCTATCGCGGCGCCGAGTACGTGGTCGACTTCCTGCCGAAGATCAAGCTCGAGGTCGCGGTCGCGGACGACCAGCTCGAGCGCGTCGTCGAGGCGATCAGCCAGGCCGCGAACACGGGCAAGATCGGCGACGGCAAGATCTTCGTCTGGCAGCTCGACCGCGTCGTGCGCATCCGCACCGGCGAACTCGACGCCGACGCGCTCTGACGCGCTGCGCGCGCGTCATGCGGGGACGGCGGCGCGATCCTCACCCGGCATCCGCGCCGACACCTTCGATGTCCGCCTCGACGTAGGCGATGCCGCCCACGCTGCCGGCGTCCGCGCGGGCGCCGACGACGCGGTCCCGACCGGCGCATTTCGCGCGATAGAGCGCTGCGTCCGCGAACGTGATGACCTGGTCGACGCTGCCGTGGCGCGGCGCGCGCGCGTCGAACGGAAACGCGGCCCAGCCGATCGAGCACGTCACCTGCAGCGGCGTCGCGTCGACGACGAACGGTGTCGACGCGATCGCGTCGCGCAGGCGCAGCGCCGAAGCGCAAGCGCGCTCGCGCTCGGTGTCGCGCAGCACGACGAGGAATTCCTCGCCGCCCCAGCGCAGCGCGACGTCGCCGCTGCGCAGCAGCGCGCGTACGCGCCGTGCGAACTCGACCAGCACCGCGTCGCCCGCGGCGTGGCCGTGCGCGTCGTTGATGCGCTTGAAGTGGTCGACGTCGGCGAGCACGAAGATGAGGTCGGCCGCGCACTCGCCGCGCATGGCGCGGCGGATCGCGCGCTCGCACTCGGGCGGCAGCTCGAGGCCGAAGTAGCGACGGTTCCACAGGCCGGTGAGCGGATCGGTCAGCGACGCGTGCGCGAGCTGCCGGTTCGCCTCGGCGAGCGCGCGCGTGCGTTCGCCCACTTCGTGCTCGAGCGCGCGGGCGCGCGCGGCGAATGCGCGGGCGCGCACCCGTCCCGCGAACAGCCCGAGCAGGATCATCGCCGCGGCGTAGAGCAGGAACGCCCACGGCCGGCGCCACCACGGCGCGTGCACGCGGAACGCGTGCGAAACTGGTCCGCTCTCGACGCCGTCGGCGGCGCGCGCCCACGCACGAAATTCGTAGCGGCCGGGCGGCAGTCGGCTGTAGCTGCGGTGCGCGCTGTCGTTCCATTCGCCCGGCTGTGGTTCGAGCCCGACCAGCTGCGTGCGATAGCGCGTGCGGTAGTCGCGCTGGTAGGACAGCAGGCCGAGCTCGAACGCGACGTTGCTGGAGGCTTCGTCGAGGTCCGCGCCGTCGCCGAGATCGCCGCCGCCGCGTTCCTCCTTCGCGGCGAGGATGCGCAGCGGCCGCGGCGCCGCCGCCGGCCGCTCCGATGCCGGGTCGTACATCGCCGCGCCTTCGATCGTGCCGCCCCACAGGCGGCCCTGCGCGTCGAGCAGCGAGGCACGCGTGAACTCGAGGTCGGGCAAGCCGTCGGCGAGATCGAACCGTTCGATGCCGGCGTCGTCGGGACCGCGGTAGCCGGCCGGCAAGCGCAGCACGCCGTTCGCGCCGAACAGGTACATGCGCGCGTGCGCATCGAACTGCAGCTGGTAGATCGACGCTGCGTTCGGCGACGTCGGCAGTGCGATCCGCGTGCAGGCGAGATCGTGATCGAGGTCGACGCGCAGCACGCCGTCGAACGTAGCGGCCCAGAGCGCGTGCGCATGCTCCGGCGCGCCGCGCTCGCGCAGGTCGAATACCGCGGTGTCGCCGAGCCCGCCGCAGGCGAGCCGGCGCCAGGCGCCGCCGCGAGCGACGTACAGCCCGTGTTCGGTTCCCGCCCAGAGCATCGCCGTACCGCTCGCGTCGCGCGTGTCGCGCAGCACGCGCACGAAGAAGTCCGCGGGTTCGTCGGGCACGGCTTCGCGCTCGAGGCGGTCGCCGCGCACGCGCGCGATGCCGCGTCGCGTGCCGAGCCACAGCGTGTCGCCGCCGGCGCCGTCGTGCTGCAGGTGGAGGCCGACGACGGTATCGTCGGGCAGTGCCGAGTTCGCGCTCGTGTACGCGCGCACGCCGTCGCTCGCGACGCGCAGCAGGCCTTCGCGTGTCGCGACCCAGAGGTGGTCGCCGTCGCGCACGACGTCGAACACTTCGCTGCGCGCGTATTTCGCCGGCAGCCACGACCGCCATTCGTCGCCGTCGCGGCGCACGCTGCCGCCGCTCGTACCGATCCACACCGCTTCTTCGCCGTCGAGGAAACGCGTTTCACCGAGCGATAGCACGACGCGATGCGGCAGCCCGTCGCGTTCGACGAACGCGGACCACGTCTGCGGTTCGCCGCGCAGCACGCCGCTGTGGCCGGAGCCGAGCCAGAGCACGGGCGAAGGCTGGTCGGCGTCGGTGACGAGCGCGGTGTTGATCGCGTTCTCGGGCAGGCCGTTCGCGGTCGTCGTGCGCCGCCAGTGGCCGTCGTCGTCGAACTCGGCGAGGCCGCCGGTCGACAAGGTCGCGACGAGACGCTCGCCGCCGCTCGCGCGCGGCATGCGCACGAAACGACTCGCACCGCCGGCGAACCCCGAAGCGCCCGCGTACACGACGAGGGCCGCATCGCCGAGCCGCGCGACACCGCGCGCGGTGGCGATCCACAGGTCATGGCCGTTCGCGCCGCCCCATTCGGCGAGCGCGGCGACCGCATCGTCGGGCAGTCCGTCCGCGTGCGCGAGTCGCCAGGCCGATCGGTGCGACGAGCCACGCGCGTCGTCGATGCGCACGACCCCCGCATCGCCCGTGCCGACGTACAGCGAGGCGGCCGTCGCGCCGCGTGCGGGCAGCAGGCTGCGCACGTGCAGGCCGCGAGCAGCGTCGAGCGCACGACAACCGTCGGCATCGCAGCGGTCGATACCGTCGTCGGTACCGACCCAGACGACGTCCGCGTCGGTCTGCAGGCAGGTGACGCCGCCGCTCGCTGCCGTCGCCAGCGCGCGCCGCTCGAGCCGGCCGTCGCGCCAGGCGTACAGGCCGGCCGTATCCGTGCCGATCCAGAGCGTGCCGTCCGCCGCGGCGGCGAGCGCGGTCACGTACGGCTGCCGCGTCGACGCCCCGGGCGGAAGCGGCACGCCGACCCAGCGCCGGCCGTCGTAGCGCGCCAGGCCTTCCTCGGTGCCCGCGTAGACGAACCCGTCGCGATCCTGCGCGAGCGCGGTGACCCAGTTGCGCGGCACGCCTTCGCGGCTCGCGTAGCGCCGGTAGCTCTGCCAGCGCAGCGACGCGTCGTGGGTCGGCGCGGGCCCGTCGACGAGCGCCGGCGGCGCGGCGCCGGTCGCTGCGCAGAACACGAGCGCGAGCACCGCGGCGCCGATACGGCGCGCGTGCGCGAGCCCGCGCGAGCGGCGCAAACGGCGGGCGATTGGCAACATGGGACAAAGGATCGCGCGTCTCCGCTCCGAATGGCCGTCGCCGCGCCCGGCTGCGTCGGCCTCAGCGCAGCAGGATCCAGGCCCCGAGCGCGGCGAACAGCAGCGCCGCGCCGATGCGCGCGGCGCGCAACGGCAGTTTCGCCGCGAACCGCGCGCCGAGCCAGACGACCGGAACGTTTGCAAGCAGCATGCCGAGCGTGCTGCCGGCGACGACCTGCCATAGCGGCGAGTACTGCGCGGCGAGCACGACCGTCGCGACTTGGGTCTTGTCGCCCATCTCGGCGAGGAAGAACGCGACGAGCGTCGCGATGAACACGCCATGGCCGACGCCGCGCTCGGCCTCGTCCTCGTCGGCCGCGTCGGGCTTGAGCGTCCACAGCGCGACCGCGAAGAAGCTCGCGGCGACGATCCACTTGAGCGCCTGCGGCGACAGCCAGTGCGCGACGAGCGCGCCGACCGAACCGGCGAGCGCGTGATTGACGAGCGTCGCGAGCAGGATGCCGAGGCAGATCGGCCACGGCCGGCGGTACTTCGCGGCGAGGATCAGCGACAGCAGCTGGGTCTTGTCGCCGATTTCGGCGATCGCTACCGCGGCGGTCGAAACGAACAGGGTCTGCATGGGAACTCCGGGGCCGGGAAGCGGACGCGATGGATCGCGCACGCAGTCCCGGCCCGGGTACTGCCTGCACGAACCAAAGGTCTTGCCGAAGGTCCCGGTGGAACCCCGCGCGCGCCACGGCCTGCCGGCCAAGTGTGTTGACGCGCGCCACGCACCTGCGCGCGGCTACTCCCCGATGGAGCGCGCGCAGTGTAGCGGCGCGGGCGCGGGGCAGCCAGCCCGCGCCCGCGCATGCCCTCAGTCGAAGCCGTCGGCGAAGATCGCGTCGCCGCTGCCGACGCGCATCGTCACCGGCACGACGATCGTCGCCGCCGGCGCCGCCGCGGACGCGAGGCAGATCGAACCGCCGTGGACGCCGTCCAGCATGCCGCTGGCGTCGAACGTCGCCTGCAGCGGCAGCATCGCGTCGGCTTCGATGTGGCCGGCCGCGGGCGCGAGCGCGAGCCAGCCGACCGGCGTCGCGTTCGCACCGCACGGGTCGCTCGCGAGCGTGTCGAGTTCGAGGATCAGGTGGACCCAGTCGAAGCCGACCTCGGGATACGCGAGCGGTTCGTCGATGCCGCAGTCGTGCGCGGCCCAGTACGCGGGCACGCTCTCGCCGTCGCTGTTGCCGCCCGGGTAGAAGGTGTTGCCGCCGGCCATGCCCGACGGCACGTGGATCTCGGCGACGAGCACGCTGTCGCCCGCGACGTGCAACGGCGCGTCGAACGCGACGCTGATGCGCTGCAGGCTCGAGTCGTCGGCGACGTCGACGGTCTTCTCGGCGAGCAGCTCGAGGTTGGCGAACGTGAGCTCCCCGTGCAGCGCGTGCACGCGCACGGTGACCGGCTGCGACCCCGTCGTCGACATCGCCGAGTCGACCGCGAACGTCACGCCACGCACGATCATTTCCGTGGCCGGCACGCCGCGCGTGCCAAGGTCGAAGCGGCGCAGGTAGCGGTTGTCGAGCGAGTAGCCGGTCGGCGGGTTGATGCAGGCGAAACTCGCGTTCTGCGTCGGCGCCGGGCTCGTCGTCTGCACGAGCGGCACCGGCGAAAGCACCGCGGGATCGCCGCCCACGCGCGCGCTCCAGTCGGTCGCGGCCGCGCCGGTGTTGAGCAGGTCGAGGGCGAGCGACGTCGCCTGCCCGGCGGCGACCTCGCCGAGCGGCGCGGTGGGATCCGTGCCGAGGCAGGCCTGCAGCGCACGCAGGTCGATGTCGGCCGGCGTTTCGCCGCCGGCGGCGACACTGAAATCCTGCGTGACCGGGCGATGGCCGACTGCGTCGACGGTGAGCGTGAACGGACCGTGGGTGGCGTCGACCCAGTAGCGGTACGCGCCGTCGGCGCCGCTCGTCGTCGTCGAACTCTCTCCGGTGGCGGCGTGGATCGTGATCGTCGCGCCGGCGAGCGCCAGGGGATGCGCGTCGCAGGCGCCGAGGCTGCGCACCACGCCGACCAGCGCGCCGTAGCTCGCCGGTGCGGTCACCGTCATGGTCGCTTCGACGTCGCCGAACGGCCACGCGTACGGCGTGTCCTCGGCGATGCGGATGGGCACGCGGTAGGTGCCCGGCTGCGCGACGTCGCGCGCATCGAACGCGACGTCGAGCGTTCGGCTCGCGCCGGCGGCGAGCGTGCCGTGGTCGGGCGCGACGTCGAGCAGCGTGCTCGCGTTGATCGAGTCGAACAGGTGCACCTGGTCGACGACAACCGAGCCCCACGGCGGCGTGCCCGTGTAGTGGAAGCGCACGCGCACGTCGGGCGCGCCGGTGAATGCACTGAGATCGAGTTCGATCAGCGCACCCGGACCGCTGCCGTTGTTCTCGTGCGTCTCGCTGTGCACGGTCGTCCACGTCGTGCCGCCGTCGGCGGAGGCGTCGACGTCGAGGCGCGGCGCGTTGTCGGCGCCTTCGAACAGCGACAGGAAGAAGCCGACCGACGCGGTATGGCTGGTCGACAGATCGAGCGGCGGCGACACCAGCGCCGTGTCCGACGCGTCGCCGCCCCAGCACGGGTAGAGGTCGACCATCGCCGCGCGCCCGTCGCCGCCCGCGGTGTTCGCCGCGTGCGCCGGATCGAGCGCGCTCCATGCGCAGCCCGCACCGACGTTGACGACGCTCCAGCCGTCGGGCGGGAACGTCGCGCCTTCGAAGTGTTCCTCGATCGCGACGCCCTCGAGGCCGAACTGCAGCGGCGCGGTGCCGCTGTTGTCGAGCGTGAGCGACGCGTGCGCGGTCGCGCCGAGTTCGACGTTCGCCGCGGGCGCCGCCGGATACAGGCGCAGCCGGCCGGCGGGCAGGGCGAGGTCCGCGCGCACGGTGGCGCCGGTGGTCACGTTTACGGCTTGCGCCGCATCGCCGTAGCCCGCGGGCTGGCGTCCGCGCCTCGCCGTCACGAGCGGCGCGCCGCTCGGCGCGTACGCCGCATAGAAACCTTCGCCGACACCGGGATCGTCGCTGCGCGCGGTCGTGACCGCGATGCCGCCGGCGACGCGCACTTCGGCGCCGTCGAGACCGATGCCGGTGTTCGCGTCGCGCACGTGGCCGACGACGAGGCCGCCGCTCGCGGGCGCCGTGCACGCGCCGCGCACGCTCACGTCGTCGATCGCCCACGGTCCGCCGACGCGCGGATCACCGTCGCTGCTGCCGTCGTCGGCGTGGAAGCGCAAGCGCGCGCCATTCGTCGCCGCGGCCGACAGCGCGACCGTCTCGTCGGTCCAGCCGCCGAGTTCGTACGCCGATCTCGGCGTACCGAGCGCATTCCACGTCGCGCCGCCATCGGTGCTCGCCTCGATGCGCGCACGGCCGCCGGTGTCGACGTAGTAGCTGCGATAGCGCAGCACCGGGTTCGCGATCGCGAGGTTCAGCGCCGGCAACTGCAGGTAGTCGCTGCGACCGTCGTTGTCGAGGCCTTCGCCGGCACCGAGTTCGTCGCTCGCCGCGGCGATGCGCCCGTGCGCGGGGATCGGGAAGATCGAACCGCCGACGTCGGCGGCGTCGCCGAACAGCCAGCCGAGTCCCGCGCTCGAACGGCTCCAGCCCGGCGGGGGCGCGCTGGCGTTACCCTCGAAATCCTCGCCGAGCAGGCTCGTCGCGTACGCGTAGCCGGGTGCGTCGCATGCGACCGGATCGGCCGCGAGCGCGAAGTCCTGCTCCGCGCCGCTGGCGATCGACGCGAGCTCGCGCGACGTCGTGCGGTAGCCCGTGATGTCGCTCGTGACGTCGAAGCGGTAGGGACGTCCGTCCGGCAGGCGCACCGAGTAGCGGCCGCTGAGCGGATCGGTCCACACCGGGCCGTCGGGATAGCCGGAGATCTCGATCTTCGCGTGCAGCGGCCAGCCGGTCGCCGCATCGACGGCGCGACCGCCGACCTTGATCATCGGCGCCGGCGCGAGCGCGACGTCGTGGCGCGTCGTCGCGTCCGCCTGCACGCGCACGCCGGCCTCGCTCGACGGCAGGTAGCCGTACGCGGTCACGCGCACGGTGTAGCCGCTGCCCGCGTCGACCGGCAGCCGGCGCACGTAGCTGCCGTCGCTGCCGCTGGTCGCCTGATACACGCGCACGTTCTCGTCGACGAACATTTCGATCGTCGCGCCGGCGATCGGCGCGCCCGCCGCGCTGCCGACCTGGCCGCGGACGAAGCCCTGCGGTCCGCACGCGTGCGCGGCCGCTTCGACCGCGCGCGGCGCGTCGATCTCGCCCCAGCCGGTCGCGTAGTTCGGCAGGTTGCCGACACCCGGCGGCGGCGAGCCGCCGCTGGCGTAGTCGATCGGTCGCGCGGTCTGCATGACGATGCCGCCGAGCGTGGCGTAGTCGCCGCGCAGGCATTCGCCCGCTTCGAGCATGAGCGCGACGAGCCCGCTGATGTGCGGCGCCGACATCGACGTGCCGGTCATCGTCGCGTAGCCGTTGCCGCCGTCGATCGCCGAGAGGATGTCGACGCCGGGCGCGACGACCTGCGGCTTCATCGTCGGATAGCCGCGCGGGTCCGGATACGTCGGCAAGCCCTCGCTCGCCTCGAGCGCGGGCCCCCACAGCGAATGCGGTGCGTACGCACCGTCGTGATTGCCGGTCGAGCCGACCGCGAACGCGCTGCCGAGCGATGCGGGGCTCGTCACCGTCGACAGGCCGGGCGGTTCGGGCAGGCCGCAGTTGCCCGCGTTGCCCGCGGCGAACACCGGGAACAGGCCCGCGGCGACCCACGCCTCGACGATGTCGCGGTAGAAGTCGTCGGCGCTGCCGTCGCAGAGCGCGTAGCTGCCCCAGGAATTGTTGACGACCTGCGGGCGCAGGTCCGGGTTCGGCGCGCTGCCGTCGGTCTTCGTCGGCGCGAGCATGAACTCGCCGCACGCGGGCAACGCGAACTCGGCGCCCTTGATCGGCAGGCCGAGGCAGGCGATCCAGCGCGCGCCGGGTGCGACGCCGGTGCGACGGCGCAGGATCGGGTCGGCCGCGCCGTCGTCGCCGACGATCGTGCCGGTCACGTGCGTGCCGTGCCCTTCGCCCTGCGAGCCGTCGGGTTCGGTCGTCAGCAGCAGCGGCGCGTACCAGTTGTAGTCGTGCGCGAAACCGCCCGCGCCGAGGTTGCCGCGGTACTGCCGCACGACCGCTTCGTGGCGGTAGAACACGCCGTCGTCGATGATGCCGACGGTGACGCCGTCGCCAGTGGTGCCGTCGTTCCAGACGTGGTCGGCACCGATCCAGGTGATGTTGTCGGTCGCGCCGCCGGCATCGCCGGGCCGCGCCGCCGCGCGCACGGGCGGGTGCTCGGGCGCGACGAGTCCGGCCTTCGGCAGTTCGCGGATGCGCGCGACGCCGGGCGCCTGCGCGACGCGTTGCAGGGTGGCGACGTCGCCCTGCTCGACGAGGATCGTGTTCTTGATCCAGTAGGCGTGGAACGCGACGCCGCGCTCGCGCAACAGGCGTCGCACGCCGGCCTGGCTGCGCTCGGCGGTTTCGCGCAGGCGTTCGTGCACGTAACGGCCGCGCGCGATCCAGTCGAGCGTGCGTGCGGCGGAGAGGTCCGCGCGCTCGCGGAACTCGATCGCGAAGCCGCCGCGCTCGCCCGCGGCGAGGCGGCGCTGCAGCGCGGGTGCGATCTCGACCGCGGTCGTCGCTTGGCCACCCGCTGTGCCGGTGCTGCCGCGGACCTGCGCCGCAGGCGTGCGGATCTCGCCCGTCGACGCGAGCAGGCCGTGGCAGAAGACCAGCAGGGCGACGCCGAGCAGCGGCGACCAGAACCGGCCCGGCGCAAGCGGGCGGTGTCCGCGCGGCGTGCGCGCGTGTGCGACATCGTGCATGGGAATCTCTCGTCGTTCTTCGGCGGCGGGCCCTGCGCGACGACGGCGTTTCGCCGTCGATCGTCGCGACGACCACGTCGCCGCAGGCTAGGCCAGCCCGCCGGCGGCGTGCATTCGCGAATCCTTTGCGCGCCCTGTGTTGTCGCTGAATCGCAGCAACGACAATGCGTTAGCGCGCGGCGCCGCGCACCGGCTCGCGCGTGAGTTCGAGCGGGACGACGCGTTCGCCGGCGAGCCGGCGCGCGCGTTCGAGCGCGTTGTGCCAGGGGTCGACCTGGGCGAGCGCGTGGTAGAGGCGCACCTGCAGCAACGCGGCGTCGTAGTCCTGTGCCGCCCAGCCCGCGATGCGCGCGGCGACGGGACCGGCGCGCGCGAGCTCGCCGCGCGCGAGCAATGCCTGCGTGTAGGCGATGCTCACGCGCAGCAGATCCTCGGGCACGCGCTGGCGTTCGGCCTGCGCGAGCGCGGAGGCGAAGTCGGCGTCGGCCTGCGCGGTCGCGTCGCTCGCCGCCGCGTGCTCGGCGCGTGCGAGTACGGCGTAGAGCGTGGCGACCGGTGCGCCGTCGCGTTCGGCCCAGCGTGCGAGCGCGGCGACGTCGCCCTGCGCGGTCGCCGCATCGCCACGCGCGATGCGTGCGCGCACGAGGGTGAGCCAGGCGCCCGCCTGTTCGCGCGGCGTCTCCGCCTGCCAGTCCGCCTTCAGCACTTCGCCGGCTTCGTTCGACGCGCGCGCCGCGTCGCGGTCGGCGAGCGCTTGGCGCGCGGCGATGATGCGTGCCGAGCCGAGCAGCGGCGCGTCGCCGGCGCGGGTGGCGTCCTCGAGCACGCCGTGCAGCAGTGTGCGAGCTTCCTCGAGCCGGCCGTTCGCGGCGAGCACGTCGACGCGCGCGAGCGTCGCGTAGCGCTTCCATTGCGGATTCGGTTCGCGCTCGACCAGTTCGCGCAGGCGCGGCTCGCCCGCGAGCGCGGCGGCATCGTCGAGCAGGTAGAGCTTCGCGTAGGCGGCCGCCACGCGCGCGAACAGCTCGCTGGTGAGGTCGTGGAAGTTGGCGAGCTGGCCGGCGCCGCGCTCGAGCAGCGGCAGCGCCTCGGCGTAGCGGTCGCGGCGCGCTTCGAGGATGCCGAGGTTGGCGTCGATGCGCGCGAGGCCGAGGCGATCGCCGACGCTCTCGAGCACGACGCGCGCCTGCGCGAAGTCGGCGACCGCGTCGTCGAAGCGGAACAGCGCGCTGCGCGCGATCGCACGGCCGGTCAGCGCGCGGCCGAGCTCGGGCGACGGCGCGGCGTCGCCGAGCAGCGCGACGACGCTGCCGGCGATGCGCTCGACCGCGGCGTAGTCGTCGCGGCGCAGTGCGACGTTGCCGAGGCCGTTGAGCACGCGCGCGTGGAACAGCGGATCGTCGCCGGCCGATCCGGAATCGAGCAGCGCCTCGAACGTCGCCTGCGCGGCGTCGAGGCGGCCGCTGCGGAAATCGATGCCGGCTCGGCGCAACCGCACGTCGGGTCGCGCGCCCTGTTCGGCGTCGAGCGTATCGAGCAGCGCGCGCGCGGTGTCCGGTTGGTCGGCGAGCATCGCTGCCTCAGCCTGCTGCAGTACGCCGTCGAGCGCCCGCTCGCGCGGCGAGAGGAGGTCGTCGTCGCGCGGCGGCGCGAGGCCGAGCTGCGTGGCGGTGCGATCGGCGGCGATGCGTGCGGCTTCGAGCAGTTCGCGCGCTTCGCCTTCGGCGAACAGCGCCGGCGTGCGTCCGCGCAGGCTCTGCACGCTCACGCGCCAGTAGCCGGCCGAGAGGGCAGCGCGCGCGCGCAGCACGATCGCCGCGGTCGACGCCTCGGTGATGTGCCGCAGTTGCGCGGCATCGGGCTCGCCGCCGCCGAGGTCGCGCGCGAGCGGGATCACGTTGTCGCTCGGCACCATCGCCTGGCCCGCGCTGCGCAGCCGGTCGGCGATGAGGTCCATCGCGCCGAGCCGCGCCCAGCCGTACTTCGCGTCGGCGTCGACCGCGACCGGCAGCAGCAAGGCGAGGTTCGCGTGCGCCAGCGGCGGCGGTACCGACGTGCGTGACCACCACCAAGCGGCCGCGCCGACCGCGAGCAGCGCGACGACGACCGCGCCGATCGCGTGGCGCGCGCGCCAGCTCGACGGAGTGGCCGCAGGCGTCGCATCGCGCGCCGTCGCTTCGGCCGCGGCCACGCTTCCGACCTCGCTCGCCGGCAGCTCCGCCGGCGTGCCGGACGCTCGATCGGCATCGATCGTTTCCACCGGCGCGACCCAGGCGTAGCCGAAGCGCGGCACGGTGCGGATCATGCGCCGCGCCTCGTCGGTGTCGCCGAGCGTGCGCCGCGCGCGCAACATGACCTGGTCGAGCAGGTTGTCGCTGACCTCGCTGCGTCCCCACACCGCGGCCATGAGTTCGTCGCGGCCGACCGCACGCGTGCGGTGCTCGATCAGGTAGGCGATGCAGTCGAACGCCTTCGGCGGCAGCGCGAGCAGCGCTTCGCCGCGACGGAGTTCGCGTCGCGCGGGATCGAGCCGGAAATCCTCGAAGCGGAACTGGTGCAAGCGCGCATTCCCAGCGGCGTGTTCGAAGCGGGCCTGTCGCACCCGCGTCCCAACGCCGGATGGTAGCCGCGAAGGGCTGCTTCGGCGCACTCGTGAGGACCTGACGGCGAGGACGCAGAATCAACACGTTGACAAGCAAATGCGAATCATTATCATCTAGGTGTCCGTACACTGGAGCGATGGCCATGTTCGATTCGACCGCTACCCCGCCGCTGTCCGCGAACCCTTCCGCTGGCCTCGCGCTGCGACGGCCGATGACCCCGTCACCACGCGCCGCGCGCGTGAGCAGCGGCAAGCTGCTCGACGGCGGGCGCGAGCTCGTCATCGAACACGCGGGCCAGGAATACCACCTGCGCCTCACGCGCAACGACAAGCTGATCCTCACCAAGTAGCACCGCGCGTCCGATCGCCGCATCGCGTGGCGATCGACGCGAGACGGGCCGCCGTGCGCGACCCGGCAGACTCCAACGTCGCCAGCCTGCACCGGTACGCCACGCCGGTTCTCCGCCAGCCGCCGTCACGACCACTGGACCCTGGAACCGCGTGCTGCACGCTGCGCATGCCGGCCCCGCGCCGATGTCGCGGCGAATCGCGCGCGCCCGGTGTCTCGCCCGCGTCGATTCCGACCTTCGAGGACGTTCCCCGATGCCCCTGCACGACGACGGCAACGACGGCGGGTTCCCGCCGCATTTCGATCCATCACCGCACTCGCCGCCGCAGGCGCCGGCGCCGCGCGGCCTCGATCTCGCGCGCCTCGCCGACCTCCTGCCGAAACTCGGCACCGTGCTGTGGCTCGAGCGGCGCGCACCCGCGGCGGCCGTCGGTGGTGCGCCGCCGCGCGGCCTCGTCCTGCTCGATCACCCGGCGCTCGCGGTGCTCGCGCGCTGCAGCGACGTCACCGTGCGCGAGGCCGTCACGCCGAACGGTCCGCGCGAATGGCTCGCGTTCGAGGCCGCGGACGGCGAGGCACGCGCGAAACTGTTCCTGTTGCCCGACAGCGACTACCTCGCCTGGGACGAGATGGCGGCACAGTGCCGCAGCGTGCCTGCCGGCGATGTGCCGACGCGCTGGAGCGCGCACGGAGCATTCCTGCGCCACGCGTTCGCGCGCCTCGCGGGCGGCTGGCGCGCACGCCTGCTCGCGTTCGAACAGCGCCGCCGGCCGTGGTTGCACACGCTCGATGCGCATGCGCCTCTGCGCATCTCGCTGCTCGGGCTCGAACTCGCGCGCGCGATCGCACGCGACGAGGGCGCCGAACTCGTCTCGCCGCTGTACGCGGCCTGATCCGGTCGGCGCGCCGGCTCAGGCGCCGCGGTCGCAATGCAGCGCGCGCGTCGCGCGGCGGTCGCCCGCGGCGCTGCGCCCGACCAGGATGCCGAGCGCGACGATGCCCGCGACGACGAGCGCGGCACCGAGCGCGGCCCAGCCGTGCGGCACCGCCTCGCCGAGCAACAGCACGCCGAGCCCGCTCGAGAACAGCAGCTCGGCGGCCTGCATCGCTTCGACCGCACCGAGCGCGGCGGGATCATCCTGCACCATCGCGGTCGCGCGGAAGAACAGGATCGTCGCGATCGTGCCGGTGAGCAGCGCGACGCCGGCGGCGAGCAGCACCTGCATCGGCGCCGGCGCGCCGGCGGCGTGGCCCGCGTAGGCGGCGACGAACCACCAGAACGGCTGGCTCGCGAGCGTCATGCCGAACACGCGCTGGGTCGCGTCGAGCTGCTCGCCGGTGCGTTCCAGGTGCAGCAGGATCGCGCGATTGCCGAGCGGATAGAGGAACGCCGACAGCGCGACCGAAGCGAGCGCGAGCCAGGCGTCGCGATCGAGCCGACCGTGGAAATGCGCGCCTTGCATGAGCGCGACGCCGAGCACGATGACGCCGCCGAACGCGAGCGCGGCGAGCGGCAGGCGCGCGCGTTCGTCGCGATACAGCAGCGGCGCGAGCAGCATGCCGGCGATCACGGTGAGCTGGAACGTGCCCGCGACGAGCCACGCGGGCGCGAACGCCGCGGCCCAGGTCAGGCACACGCAGAACAGGCCGAAGCCGATGCCGCTCCACGCGAGCCAGGCGAACGGGTGCGCGCGCAGCGCCGACCACACCGCGCCGAAGCCGCCGCGCCAGGCGAGCACGAGCGCGAGCATCGGCAAGGTGAGCAGGTAGCGCAGCGCGGCCGACCAGGCCCAGTGGCCGCCTGCGGTCGCCATCGCGCGGTTGAGCACGTAGGTCGCGGTGAAGAACAGCGCTGCCGCGAGGCCGAGTGCGACCGCGGCGAGCGCCCGCGTTCGGTAGGGACGCAATGGAGGCATGGTTCGGGTCGTGCAGGGTCCGAACGCGGCAGTCTATCCGGACCCGACCGGGCCTGCCGCCACGCCGTTGGACCGCATCGCCGTGCGCACGGCTCAGCGGCGTCGGCTGCCGCGCAGGCGTTCGATCGGAAAGCTCGCGACGTCGCCGCTGCGCTCGCGGCGCGGCTGGCCCGGCGCGGGGGCACGCGCGATCGCGTAGACGACCTCGTACGTCGCGGGCAGGACGCCGTCGGTGCGGAAGCGCTCGTACGCGGCGTCGACGCGCGCGAGATGCGCCTTGCCGGTGAGGCTGCGCTGGCGTCGCGAGTCGGCGTTGGTCGCGCCGATCGCGCGCAGTTCGCGCATGAGGCTGCGCACGTCGGCGTAGGTGAGCGTGAAGTCTTCGCGCTCGAGCACCGGATCGCGGAAGCCGCTCGCGAGGAGGCCGTCGCCGATGTCGTGCATGTCGATGAAGCGGCTCACGTGCGGGCCGTGGTCGACCTCGGCGAACGCCGCGCGCAGTTCCTTCAGCGTGTCCGGCCCGAACGTCGAGAACAGCAGCAGGCCCTCCGGGCGCAGCACGCGACGGAACTCGGCGAGCGCAAGGCCGGGATCGTCGCACCACTGCAGGCACAGGCTCGAATGCACGAGGTCGACGCTCGCGTCGGCGAGCGGCAGCGCCTGCGCGTCGGCGCAGACGGGGAGGAAGACGGGGCCAGGTTCACGTTCCGTCGAGGTCGAGGGCAGCGCTTCGCCCAGGGAAAACGAACCCGACTCCTTTCTCCCCACCGCTTCGCGCAGCATCGGCAGCGCGAGGTCGAGCGCAATCACCTGCGCGTACGGATAGCGCGCGCGCAACGCGACACAGCCATCGCCGGGGCCGCAGCCGACGTCGACGATGCGTGCCGGCGCGAAATCCGCGATCCCGTCGAGATGCTCGCGCAGGCGCGTGGCGACCTCCGACTGCAGCGGCGAATGCGCGGCGTAGCTCGCCGCGGCGCGACCGAACGCGCGGCGGATGTGGCCGCGATCGAGGCCCGCGCTCATGCGGGCAGCTCCGCCGCGAACGCGACGAGCGCGTCGGCGATCGCCGGTGCGAACTCGAGGAACGGCGCATGGCCGCTGTTGAACTCGAGATGGCGCGCATGCGGCGCGTGGGCGGCCGCCCATTGCAGCGCGGCCGGCGGCACGAGGCGATCGCGCCGTCCGCCGATCCACAGGCTCGGCATCGCGAGCCCGGCGAGCGCGTCGCGCAGGTCGCTCGCGTCGAGCGCGGCAAGGCCGTCGCAGAGCGCTTCGACGCTCGGCTCGCCGCGCGCGAACACGAGCTGCTTGAGTTCGCGCAACTGCGCCTGCGCGTGCGGCGAACCGAGCGTCTCGAGCGCGAGGAAGCGTTCGATCGCGTGGCGGTAGCGCGCGCGCAACTCGCTCGCGAACTCGCCGAACACGGTCGCGGCGACGCCGTTGGGCCAGTCCGGCGCGGCGACGAAGCGCGGGCTCGAGGCGAGCATGGCGAGCCCGCGCACCTGCGCCGGCGCGTCGAGCGCCGCGCGCAGCGCGACGAGGCCGCCGAGCGACCAGCCGACCCACAGCGCGCGCGGCGTAGCCGCCGCGATGCGCCGCGCGCTGTCGGCGACGTCGAAATGCGCCTCATCGCGCGCGAAGCCGTGGCCGGGCAGGTCGACGAGGTGCACGCGGAAGTGCGGCACCAGCGCGGCGAGCAGTGGCGCGAAGATGCCGCCGTGCATCGCCCAGCCATGGACGAGCACGAGGTCGGGGCCTTGGCCGTGGATTTCGATATGCATCGCGGATCGGGTCAGCAGGACGAGGTCGGGGGGAGTGCGGTCGCGCGGGCGCGCGCGACGCGCGGGCCGAGCAGTCGCCACAGGAATTCCGCGTGGCGACGCGTGCAGCGCCCGCGTGCGCGCAACCAGCGCGGCCTGCGCTGTTGCGCGAGGATCGTTTGGGCGAGCCACTGCACGTCGAACGCGTCCCACACGCCCGCGGTCGCACAGAGGTTCGCGCACACCGCCGGGTGCACTTCGTCGAGCAGGATCGCGCGCAGCTCGTGCGCGCTGTAGCGCGTTGGTGCGAGCGCGGCCGCCGCGGCACGCACGTGCGGACGGACCGGCGCGTCGAGATAGAGGTCCGACAGCGCGCGCCAGACCGGTTCGCGCCCGGCGCGATCGTCGCACGCCGGCATCATCGCGACGCACCCGCGAGTGCATCGAGCAGGCGCTCGACGTCGCTCTCGGCGTGCCGCACCGACAATGCGACGCGCAGGCGTGCATGGCCCTTCGGCACCGTCGGCGGGCGGATCGCGGGCACGAAGAAGCCGGCATCGCCGAGCCGTTGAGACAGTGCGAGCGCGGCCGCGCTGTCGCCGACCACGACCGGCTGGATCGGCGTGCGCGAATCGAGCACGCCGATCCCGCGCGCGGCTGCGCCGGCGCGGAAATGCGCGACGAGGCGCAGCAGGCGATCGCGGCGCCAGCCTTCGTGGCGCGCGATGTCGATCGCGACGCGCGTCGCCGCGGCGAGCGCAGGCGGCAGCGCGGTCGTGTAGACGAACGTACGCGCCGACTGCACGAGGCCGTCGACGAGTGCCGCGCTGCCGGCGACGAACGCACCGGCGACGCCGAGCGCCTTGCCGAGCGTGCCCATCAACACCGGCACGTCGTCCTGCGTGAGTCCCGCTTCGGCGACGCTGCCGGCACCGTCGGCACCGAGCACGCCGAGGCCGTGCGCATCGTCGACCATGAGCGTCGCGCGTTCGGCGTGCGCGAGCCGGGCGAGTTCGCGCAGCGGCGCGACGTCGCCGTCCATGCTGAACACGCCGTCGGTCGCGAGCAGCGCAGCGGCATCGGGCTTCGCACGGAGCTGGCGCGCCGCGCTCGCGACGTCGCCGTGCACGTAGCGCTTGAGCACACAGCCGGCGAGTTGCGCCGCGTCGAGCAGGCTCGCGTGGTCGAGCTTGTCCTCGACGCAGAGGTCTTCGGCGCCGAGCAGCGCGGCGACGACGCCGAGGTTGGCCATGTAGCCGGTCGAGAACAGCAGCGCGCGCTCGCGCCCGGTCCAGCGCGCGAGCGCGTCCTCGAGGTCCGCATGCTCGCTGCGATGGCCGCCGAGCAGGTGCGCGGCACCCGCGCCGACGCCCCAGCGCGCCGCCGCACGCGCGAGCGACTCGCGCAGCGCCGGATGCTGGGCGAGGCCGAGGTAGTCGTTGCTCGCGAAGTCGAGCAGGCGCCGGCCGTCGACGACGATCGTCGCGCCGTCGACCGCCTCGACGCTGCGCAAGCGGCGCAGCAGCGACGCGCGCGCGCGCTCCGCCTGCACATCGGCGAGGCGGGCGAGCAGGTCGGGGCGCATCGGCTTCGCCGGCGAGGGCACGCGCGGATCAGGCGGCGGCTTCGGCCGCGCAGCGCTCGACGATGTCCGCATGCACCGTGTTCGATTCGACCTCGACCTCGAGCGCATGGATGCCGAGGCGCGCGAACAGCGCCTGGTCGTGCTCGACGTCGGGGTTGCCGGTGGTGAGCAGCTTCTCGCCGTAGAAGATCGAATTGGCGCCGGCGAGGAAGCACAGCGCCTGCAGCTCGTCGCTCATCTCGGCGCGGCCGGCGGACAGGCGCACCATCGACTTCGGCATCGCGATGCGCGCGGCCGCGATCGTGCGCACGAACTCGAACGGATCGAGCGCCCTGGTGCCCGCGAGCGGCGTGCCGGCGACCTGCACGAGGCGGTTGATCGGCACCGAATCCGGATGCGCGGGCAGGGTCGCCAGCGCGTGCAGCAGGCCCGCGCGCTGTTCGCGCGATTCGCCCATGCCGACGATGCCGCCGCAGCAGGTCTTGAGGCCGGCGTCGCGTACGTGGCCGAGCGTGTCGAGGCGGTCCTGGTACTCGCGCGTGCGGATGATCTCGGAGTAGAACTCCGGCGCGCTGTCGAGGTTGTGGTTGTAGTAGTCGAGACCTGCGTCCTTGAGCGCGTGCGCCTGCGGCTCGCTGAGCATGCCGAGCGTGGCGCAGGTTTCCATGCCGAGCGCCTTGACCGCGCCGATCATCGCGGCGACCTTCGGGATGTCGCGGTCCTTCGGCGAGCGCCACGCCGCGCCCATGCAGAAGCGTGTCGCGCCGGCCGCCTTCGCCGCCTGCGCCTTCGCGAGCACGGCGTCGAGGCCCATGAGCTTCTCGGCGTCGACGCCGGTCGCGTAGCGCGCGGCTTGCGGGCAGTAGGCGCAGTCCTCGGGGCAGCCGCCGGTCTTGATCGACAGCAGGGTCGACACCTGCACGGCGTTCGGGTCGTGGTGCTCGCGGTGCACGCCTTGCGCGCGCGCGACGAGGTCGGCGAACGGCAGGTCGAGCAGGGCGAGGATTTCGGCGCGGGTCCAGTCGTGGCGCAGGGCGGTCATGCGGAATCCGGGAAGTCGTACGGAAAGGGCGGCTCGGGCGCGCTCGCGGTGCCGGCGTGCGCGGTGCAGGCTCGGCAGTCTCGGCATCGCGCGGGAGGCTGTCAACCTGATGGAGGCCGGCATGGTTGACGGCTGGATCGATCGTGGCCTGCGCGTGCTGCTGCCGCCGCGCTGCCTGCTGTGCGGCGCCCGCGGCGCCGGCACGCGTGACCTGTGTGCCGGTTGTGCGGCCGATCTCGCACCGAACGCCCCGTGCTGCCCGGGCTGCGCGTTGCCGCTCGCGACACCGGCGCCCGCGTGCGGCGCCTGCCTCGCCCGCGCGCCGCCGTTCGCCCGCGCCTGGGTACCGCTGCGCTACGCCCATCCGCTCGACCTGCTCGAGGCGCGCTTCAAGTTCCACGCCGACCTCGCGGCGGGGCGCGTGCTCGCCGGCCAGCTGGTCGAATGCGCCGCGCGCGCCCCGCCCGACCTGCCGGCGATGATCGTGCCGGTGCCGCTGCACGTCGCGCGCCTGCGCGAGCGCGGCTACAACCAGGCGCTCGAGCTCGCGCGTCCGCTCGCGCGCGCGCTCGGCGTTCCGCTGTGCCACGACGCACTGCGACGCGCTCGCGCGACCCCCGCCCAGACCGGCCTCGACGCGAAGATGCGCCGGCGCAACCTGCGCGGCGCATTCGCCGTCGCGCCGGGCTTCGAATGGCCCGACCACGTCGCGTTGTTCGACGACGTCATGACGACCGGCGCGACCCTCGGCGAAGCGACGCGCACGCTGCGCCGCGCAGGCGTCGGGCGCGTCGATGCATGGGCGCTGGCGCGGGCGCCGTAGCGGCGAGGAGCGCCACGCCGAAGCCGCCGGTCGGTCCGGGCAGCAAGAAACGCAAACGCAACGAGGCCGCGATCGCCTCGCGCGTGCGATGGCGCGCCCTAAGATCCCGCAGTACCGCCGTGGCGCATGCGCGCCACGGCCATCGCGGATATTCCGCCGAAGGAAGAGGACACCTGATGAAGCGCACGCGATTGACCGCCGTCGGCCTGCTCGTCCTCGGCGTCGTCGTCGCGCCGACCTGCGTGCAGGCGGCGGGCCTTTCCGCGCGGGCGGTCGTGGAGAAGCGCATCGCCGCGGTCATGCGACACGACCTCGAGGCGATCGTCGCGCTGTACGCGCCCGATGCGGTGGAGACGTCGCCCGGGTTCTGCGCCGGGCGCCACGGACCCGAAGGCGCGCGCAAGACCTACGGCGACCTGTTCCAGGCCTATCCGAACATCACCGACGACGACGTCGCCTACGTCGTCGACGGCAACCAGGTCGCGGTGCAATTCGTCGCGCGCGTGCGCAAGCCGGACGGCTCGTTCCTGTTCGAGATCCCGATCGCGAACTTCCTCACGGTCGAGCACGGGCGGATCACCCGCGACGTCACGTACTTCGACACGAAGGGGCGGCCCTGCACGTAACGGCGTAGGCAACGCGCAGGGCGGGACGCAGCGCACGAGAGCGCAAGGACGTGCGACGCGCGCCGCCGCGGTGCCGGTCTACCTGATCGCGAGCGCGAACAACAAGCCGAGCCAGACCAGCAGCCCGACGAGGTTGTTGTTGCGGAACGCGGCGAAGCACGCGTCGCGCGCACGCGCGCGGATCAGCCATTGCTGCCAGCCGAACAGGCCGGCGGCTCCGGCGAGGCCGAGGAAGTACGGCCAGTGCAGGTGCACGCGCGTGCCGGCGAGCAGCATCGCGAGCAGGAACGTCGCCATGAGCACGCCGATGATCACGCGATCGGCGTCGCCGAACAGGATCGCGGTCGACTTCGCGCCGACGCGGATGTCCTCGTCGCGGTCGACCATCGCGTATTCGGTGTCGTAGACGACCGAGAACAGCACGTTGGCGAGGAACAGCAGCCAGCACAGCTGCGGCAGCGAGTTGGTCACCGCGGCGAACGCCATCGGGATCGACCAGCCGAACGCGGCGCCGAGCACGACCTGGGCGAGGTGCGTCACGCGCTTGGTGAACGGATAGACCGCGGCGAGCGCGGCGCCGACGAAGGCGAGCTTGATCGTCAGCGCGTTGGTGAACAGCACGAGCACGAACGCGAACGCGAGCAGGCCGCCGAACAGCAGCAGGGCCTCCTTCTTCGTCACGCGCCCGGCCGCCATCGGTCGGCCGCGCGTGCGCTCGACGTGCGCATCGAGCCAGCCGTGGTCGGCATAGTCGTTGATCACGCAACCGGCGCTGCGCATGACGAACACGCCGAGCGTGAAGATCACGAGCGCGCCGGGTGGGGGGAAATCGTTGGCCGCGAACCACAGTGCCCACCAGGTCGGCCACAGCAGCAGCAGCGCGCCGACCGGGCGGTCGAGGCGCATGAGCACGAGGTACTCGCGCACGCGCGCGCGATGCGCGTCCGGCACGTAGCCGAGCGTCCAGTCGATGACGCGCGCGCTGCGCGTGGACGTGTCGGCCGGGCGCGCGGGCGCGGGCGCGCGCGGCGGCGGCGCTGCCTTGCGCGCGAACGAAGGCACCATCGCCGGCGCATCGTCCGTCGCCGCGGCGGACGCGGCTGCAGGCGGCGGCGAGGCCGGCGTGGCGCGGGCGATCGGTGGCGCGGTGTCCGGCGATGCGCCCGCGGGCACCGCGCCGCCGCCCGTCGTGGCGTCGCCCGGCGCGACGGAAGCGGGCGCCTTGCGCGTGCGCGGTGCGCGCTTCGGTGCACCGTCGGCATCCTCGCTGCCGGAGGCCGTCGCAGTGCGTCGCGTGCGTGGCGTCGCCGCCGGCGTCTCACCGGCGACATCGCCTTCGGTCGGTTTGCGCCGGCGCGGCGGCTTGGGGCGCTCGCTGTCTTCCATCCGGCGAGTTTAGCCCGCAATGACGACGGTGGAACCTCGGCTATGCTCATGCACCATGCCGCGTCGCACCGCGACCGGACCGGAGTTGCCGATGGAACAGTGGCTGCCTTCGCGCTATCTCGCCTTCATCGCCAGCGTGCTCGTCTGCGCGCTCGCGTTCGCCGGCTGGGATCTCGGCCTCGGCGTGCGCCTCGTCGCGCTCGCGAGCGCCGCGCTCGTCGTCGTCGGCGTCGCCGACCTCGCGCAGAGGCGCTCGACCCTGCGGCGCAACTATCCGCTGATCTGCCACGTGCGCTTCTTCTTCGAGTACGTGCGGCCGATGCTGCGCCAGTACGTGGTCGAGTCCGACAACGAGGAAGTACCGTTCTCGCACGTGCAGCGCGCGGTGGTGAAACAGCGCGCGAAGAATGCGCTCGACGTGCGCCCGTTCGGCAGCGAGCTGGACATGTACGCCGAGCGCTACGAATGGGTCAACCATTCGATCCGCCCGAGCCGCATCGACAGCCACGACTTCCGCGTCGACGTCGGCACGCAGTGCGCGAAACCGTACTCGGCGAGCGTGTTCAACATCTCGGCGATGAGCTTCGGCGCGATCTCGCCGAACGCGATCCGTGCGCTCAACGAAGGCGCGCGCCGCGGCCGCTTCTACCACGACACCGGCGAGGGCTCGCTGTCGGCGTACCACCGCGAGAACGGCGGCGACATCGTCTGGGAGCTCGGCTCAGGCTATTTCGGCGCGTGCGAGCGCGCGGGCGTGTTCAGCGAGACGCGCTTCGCCGAGAAGGCCGTGCTCGACCAGGTGAAGATGATCGAGGTCAAGCTGTCGCAGGGCGCCAAGCCCGGCCACGGCGGCGTGCTGCCGGCGCCGAAGGTGAGCGCCGAGATCGCCGCGACGCGCGGCGTCGCGATGGGCGAGGACTGCATTTCGCCGGCACGCCACTCGGCGTTCGACACGCCGGAAGGGCTGCTGCGTTTCGTCGCGCGCCTGCGCGAACTGTCGGGCGGCAAACCGACCGGCTTCAAGCTCGCGATCGGCCATCCGTGGGAATGGTTCGGCATCGCCAAGGCGATGACGACCACCGGCATCCTGCCCGACTTCATCGTCGTCGACGGCGGCGAGGGCGGTACCGGCGCGGCGCCGCTCGAGTTCACCGACCACGTCGGCGCGCCGCTGCGCGAAGCACTCATGCTCGTGCACAACACGCTGGTCGGCCTGGACCTGCGCGATCGCGTGCGCATCGGCGCGAGCGGCAAGGTGATCACCGCGGTCGACCTCGCGCGCACGCTGAGCATCGGCGCCGACTGGTGCAACGCCGCGCGCGGCTTCATGTTCGCGCTCGGTTGCATCCAGTCGCAGAGCTGCCACACCGATCGCTGCCCGACCGGCGTCGCGACGCAGGATCCGCGTCGCTGGAACAAGCTCGACGTGCCGGACAAGGCCGCGCGCGTGGCGAACTTCCACGAAAACACGCTGCACGCGCTGAAGGAGCTGCTGCAAGCGGCCGGCCTCGAGCATCCGTCCGAACTCGGCCCGGAACACATCATCCGCCGCGTGTCCGGCAACGAGGTGCGCTCGCTCGCCTCGCTGTATCGCTTCCTCGAACCCGGTGAGCTGCTCGCCGGCGTGCCGGAGCACGCGGTGTTCCAGCGCTTCTGGCTCGCCGCGCGGCCCGATTCGTTCGCGCCGCCGGAAGAACTCAGCGCGCGTCGCCGCAGCAAGTCGCGCTGACGGGCGGCGCGTTGTCGCGACGAGCAGAACCACGCCTGGCCACGGTCGTACACTTGTCGCTCCCTTCTGGCTTCGTGGTGCGAGTATGGCGGACGACGGGTTTGCAGCGGCATCGAAGAAGATGGCGATCTTCGCGATCTGCGCCATGTCGATCGCGGCCCCGGTGCGAGCGAGCGTGATCGTCGTCGACTCGCTCAGCACCTATCCTTATCCAGCAGACGACTGCAGCATCGCTTCGGCGTTCAACGCGGCGTTGACGCGGACGCAAGTGGGAACCTGTCCGGCCGGCAGCGGCGTCGACGTCATCGTGCTGCCCGAGAACGCGACGTTCTCGTTCACGCAGCGCGCCTACGGATATGCCGACGATCCCGCCGCATTGCCGGACGTGGACAGCGATCTGTGGATCGTCGGCAATGGCGCCACCCTGGGGACGACGCAGTCGTGCGACCTGTCCGCCGTGCCGCCTCCGACGGACTTTTTCAGGCTGTTCGCCGTCAAGCGGCACGGCCGTCTGGCGCTGAGCGATCTCACGCTTGCGCACGGGTGCATGCTCGGCTACCGCTCGGGCGGCGCACTCGCCGTCTATGGCGGTTCGCTCACTCTCGACCGCGTCGTCGTCCGCGACAGCGTCTCGGACAAGTCGGGTGGCGGCATCTATGTCGATTATGGTGGATCCTTGGCCATGCGCGACACCTCGTTCACCGGCAACTCGGCTGGATACGGGGACGGAGGCGCGCTCTATTCCGCCGCCGGCGCGACGATCGAGAGCAGCTATTTCAGCGGAAATTCCGCGTCCGAAGGCAGCGCCGCCTATTCCGAATGGGGGCGCCTCTCGATCGTGAACAGCACGTTCGAGCGCAATATCGCGACCACGGCCGCGGTCAGCGGCGTCGGCGAGACCGAAATCAGCTTCAGTACGTTCGACGGCAACGTCGGAGGCGCCATCACATTCGGCGAACAGGTGAGTCTCGTCGGCACCATCCTGAGCGCCGGACGCGGCGGCCAGAACGGCGAAAACTGCCGGTGGGGCACGGGTTCCACCGCGCAGATCCTCACCGTACTTGGCCCGACCTACAGCGACGATCCGAGTTGTCCCGGCGTCACGGTCGTCGATCGCAGCGACCTCTCGCTGGGCGACGTCGGCGCCTACGGTGGTGCGACACCGACGATCCCGCTGCTGCCCGGCAGTGTCGCGATCGATCACGTTCCCGACTGTGCGTCGATCGGCGGCCCGATCGACGAGGACCAGCGCGGCTCGCCGCGGCCGTCCGTGTACGCGGCGGGGTGCGACGCAGGCAGCTACGAGTTCGACGGCATCGACCATTCGCCGCCGCAGCCGCAGTTCGGTGCCGGCAACGTGCTGCTCGGCTTCGAGCAGGAGGTGATCGAGTACACGCGCCAGGGCCAGCGCGTTCGCGAGATGTGGTATCCGCGGCGTGCTCCCAGCGACTATGCGATGCGCGGCGTCGATGCGCTCGGCATCGATGCCTACCAGGTCTATCTGGGCCGGTTCGACCACGCGGTCGGCCACTACGCGGTCGGGCCCGACCGCTGGACGTTCGCCGACCCGGCTGGCTGGGCGGACAATCCTTCGGCCGGCGCCGTCGCCCACGTCGGCTCGCGGGTTTTCGTATCGGACAATCAGACGAGCACGACGACCGGGCGTGTGCTCGTGCTCGAGAACGGCGAGCCGGTCGGTGAATTGCCGATGGTCGGGATGTGGATCAGCGACGTGTCCGCCGGAAGGGACGGTTCGGTCTACGTGCTCGGCAGCTCCGGCCCCGATACGATCCTGCGCAAGTACGATCCGGCGACGCTACTGCCTGCGTACGAACTCCACTCGCCGGCGGTCGCCGCGCTCGCCGCTGCGACCCAGGTGGCAGCGGGCCGCGATGGCACGGTCTACGTCGCCAATGGCGCGACGGCTCCCCTCGTCGCGATCGACGCTGCAGGAAACGTGTTGCGCCAGACCGACTGCGTCGTCATCGGAAACATTCATTCGTGCGGAGGGATGCGCGACCTCGCCGTCGCCGACGACGGCGTGCTCGTCGCCGGTACGACGGACGGCTATCTGGTCGTCCTCGATTCGGACTTTTCTTCCGGCTCGGGCGTGGCGATCGCCGAAGCCGACTTCGGAAACGGCTTCACCCTGAGCCCATTGCCGACGGACGAGCTGTTCCAGTCGTCGTTCGAGCGCTGAGCGCACGTTCCTCGCCCTCGCGCGACGGCCCGGGAAGCAGTGCCTCCCGGGCCACGCGAACGGCGCGTCACTCGCGATTCGTGCGCGCCTGGCAACGCGACAGGTCGCGGTTGTCGATGCGCCAGATGCGATCGGCGCCGCACAGCGAGACGTCGCGCACGATGCACTCGTTGTCGTCGTCGTCGACCATCTTCACGTCGTACTTGTCGCAGCGGATGCCGGTCAGCGTGAACGTGTCGTCCGGGTGCACCGAATGGTGGCCGAGCTGGTTCGGGCCCCAGTGATCGCTGCCGACCGGCGCGAAATACAGTTCCTGCAGCGACCAGCGCGACTGGTTCCTCAATTCGATCTGCGAATCCGAAGGCCGGTCGTCGCCCTTCATCTTCGTCTCGAGATCCTGCTGCGCGAAGGCAGGCGCGGCGGCGAGCGCCGCGACGAGGGCGAGATAGGGAGCGCGATGGATGAACGTGTGCATGGTGCCTCCTCGGGACAATGTCGCTCGGATACGACGTCCGGATTCGAGCACCGCTGTTCGCTGCGCCGCAAGAAACGCGCGCTGAATGTTCAGTCGCGGGATAGGCGGGCGCGGTTCAGCTGCGCGCATGCCTCGCATCGTCTCGGCACGATGCGCCGCTTCGGCCACGCGGAGCGGCCGATGTCGCCGTACACTCGCAGCGTCGGGACGTCCAGGGGCCGGCATGGCGGGCATGCGCATCGGGGTGGCGATCGTCGGTGTCGTGTTCGCGGCGCTCGCGGCGAGCGCGTCGGCACAGCCGGACGGCGCGCTCGAGTGGCGCGCGTTCCGCAGCTTCACGAGCGCCGACGGCCTGCCGCAGAACAGCGTGCTCGCGCTGCTGCAGGACGCCGACGGCTACGTCTACGCGGGCACCAACCACGGCCTCGCGCGCTACGACGGACGCTCGTGGCAGGCGGTCGAGCTGCCGACCGGCGAGCGCGCGTACGCGGTCGGCGCGCTCGCGCAGGCGCGCGACGGCGCGTTGTGGATCGGCACCGACGCGGTCGGTGCGTGGCGTGTCGTCGGCGGCGTCGCGAGTGCGGTGCCGCTGGCGGGGGCGGAGGAGATCAACGCGTTCTGGGAAGCACCCGACGGTCGCCTCTGGGTCGCCGCTTCGGGCGGCCTGTTCCGTTGCCGCGCCGATCACTGCGAACGCATCGACGCGCTTGCCGATGCCGGCGCGCGCGGCCTCTACGGCGAAGCGGTCGACGGCGTGTGGCGGCTGTGGGTCGGCACGAACCTCGAGGGCGTGATCCAGATCGAAGGCATCGACGAAGCGACGCCGCACCGCACCGGCATCGCGTTCGACCGTGCACACGGCCTGCCGAACAACGTCGGCCTGTCGATCCTGCGCCACGCGGGCGACCTGTGGATCGGCAGCGGCCGCGGGCTCGCGCGCTGGGATGGCCACCAGCTCGAATCGTGGACCGCGACGCGAGGCCTGCCGAACGCGATGGTGTTCGCGATGCAGTCCGACGTCGACGAGCAGGGCCGTCCCGTGCTCTACGTCGGCCTGCGCCCGGGCGGCCTGCTCGAGATCCGCGCCGACGGTGTCTGGCGCCTCGTCGACAGCCAGCACGGCCTGCCGTCGAACGCGGTCGCGAGCCTCATGCGCGAACGCCACCGCGGCGCGTTGTGGATCGGCACGATGAGCGCAGGCGTCGCGCGCGTCGAGCGGCATCGCTGGGCGCTGTTCGACGAGCGCATGGGATTGCCCGACCGCATCGTGCTCGGCGTCGGCTGGTCGGCGCCGTCGCGCATGCTCTGGGTCGGTACGGCGAGCGGCGCGGCGCGCTGGAGCGACGGCCGTTTCGTGCCGCTGCTGCCACCCGCGCGCAACACCGAGCTCGTCTACGACCTCGTCGACGCGCCCGACGGCAGCCGCTGGATCGCCCACCGCGCCGGCCTGCAACGCTGGCGCGGCGATGCGCTCGAACTCGATTTCACGGTCGACAACTCCGCGCTGCCCGCGGTGTCGGCCGACCGGCTCGCGCTGCGTCGCCTCGCCGGCGGCGACTTCGAACTGTATGCGGCGAGCGGCCACGGTCTCGCGCGCTGGCGCGCCGATGACGGTCTGCGTCGCATCGAGAACGTGCCCGGCCTCGTGCCCGGCGGTGCAGTGCCGAACCTCGTCGCCGCGCCCGAACCCGGCGGCTCGGGCGAGGACCGGCTCTGGGCCGCGACCGACACCGGCCTCACGCGCCTCGACCGCGACGGCTGGCACGTCGTCAGCGCGCCGTGCCTGGACGGACTCGCGCCGTTCGCGCTCGACGTCGAGGACGGCGGCGCGCGCACGTGGGTCGCCTCGCGCAACGGCCTGCGCCGGCTCGACGCGGACGGACGCTGCGTCGCCTATCCCGCTGCGCGCGCGCTCGGCGCGCTCACGCGCGTGCGCGTCGTCGGCGACGAGGTCTACGTGTTCGGCGCGCGCGGCGTCATGAGCCTGCGCCGCGACGGCGACGGCGACCAGGCCGGTCGCGTCTACGGTCCCGAAGCGGGGCTCGCGAGCCCCGAGATCGGCGCGGTCGCGGTCGACGATCGCGGCCGCGTGTTCGGCGCGACCGCGGCGGGACTCGCCGCGCTGCGCCCGCAGGCCGACGCGCCCGCGCCGCCCGCGCCGCTGCGCCTGCTCGATGCGCGCCACGGCAGCGCGCTGCGCCCGCTCGCGGTCGGAGCGCAATTGTCGCCCGACGACAGCAGCGTGCGTTTCGACTACGGCCTGTTCGCGTTCGACCGCGAGTACGCGACGCGCTATCGCGTGCGCCTGTTCGGCCTCGACGACGCGTTCGGCCCATGGAGTGCCGAGACGGGCGTCACCTATCCGCGCCTGCCGCCGGGTCGCTATCGCCTGCAGGTCGAGGCGCGCGACGCCGACGGCGTCGACGCGGCGCCGATCGACTTCGCTTTCGGCGTCGACGCGCACTGGTGGCAGCGCGCGTGGGCGCTCGCGGCGGCGGCGCTGCTGCTGCTCGCGATCGGCCTCGGCATCGGCCGCTGGCGCCTGCGCGCGGCGAGCCGGCGCGCACAAGCGCTCGAAGCCGAAGTCGCATTGCGCACCGGCGAACTGGCCGCGGCGAACGCGCGCCTCGAGCAGGCCGCCGTCACCGATCCGCTGACCGGGCTGAAGAATCGCCGCTACTTCGCCCTCGCCGGCCATGCGGAAGCCGAACGCGCGCGCCGCGCGTCGCCCGCGCGTGCGCTGCTCGTCGTGCTGCTCGACGTCGATCACTTCAAGCGCATCAACGACGATTGCGGTCACGATGCCGGCGACGCGGTGCTGGTCGAGATCGCGCGCCGACTGTTGCGCGTCGCGCGTGCGGGGGACATCGTGCTGCGCTGGGGCGGCGAGGAATTCCTGCTGCTGCTGCGCGACGTCGAGCGCGACGCGGCCGACGAACTGCTCGTGCGCCTGCTCGCCGAGCTGTCGTCGGCGCCGGTACTGGCCGGCACGCATCGCCTCGTCGTCACCGCGTCGATCGGCGCGATCGCGTTCCCGCCCGCTGAACCGCCTGCGCTCGACCTCGAACACGCGATCGCGCGCGCCGACGCGGCGCTCTACCGCGCCAAGCGCGAGGGCCGTGATCGCGCGATGCGCGTCGACGCGCGCCACGGCGAGGGCACGCCGCCGTGCGTGTGCGCGACGCGCGCGGCGCGCGCCTGAATTCCTGCGACGGCGCGCGACGCCGCGCTACTCTAGGCGCATGACCTCCCACGAGTACCGGTTCGGCGACTATCGCCTCGCTCCGGCGGCGCGCGAGCTGTGGTACCGCGAACAGCTCGTCGCACTACCGCCGAAGTCGCTCGACTGCCTGATCTGGCTGGTCGAGCACCGCGAGCGCGCGGTCGGCCGCGACGAGCTCATCAGCGCGGTCTGGGGTCGCGTCGACGTCAGCGACGACGTGCTCGCGCAGACCCTGCTGCGCGCGCGCCGCGCGGTCGGCGACACCGGCAACGAGCAGCGCGCGATCCGCACCGTGCCGCGCTTCGGCTACCGCTGGGTGCTCGCGGTCGAGGAAGTCGGCGCATCCGTCGCGCCGGCCGCGGACGCGCCGGTCGCGTCCGCGGTCGTGACGCCAGCCGCGGCGCCCGAGCGCACGCGTGTCGGCGCGCGCGTGCTCGTGGCCGCAGCGGTCGTCGTGTTCGCCGCGGTCGTGTTCGCGTTCGCCTGGAGCCGACGCGGCGCATCGGACGCGGCGCCGTCGGCCGTGGCGAACGTCGCGCGCGGCGAACGCGTCGTCATGGTGCTCCCGGTCGACGTGCGCGGCGGTGACCGCGGCGCGGCGTGGGTGCGCCTCGGCGCGATGGACTTCCTCGCCGCGAACCTGCGCGGCGCGGGCCTCAAGGTATTGCCGAGCGAACAGACGCTGTTGCTCGCCGGCGGCAACTTCGATCCCGCCGATGCGGGCACGCTGCATCGGCTCGAACTGTCGACCGGCGCGCGCTACATCGTCGCGCCGCAGGCGACCTGGGCCGATGACGCGTGGGCGGTCGTGCTCGACGTCTACCACGACGGCGGCGTGCTCAGTTACGAGGCGCGCGCGGACAACCCGCTCGACGCATCGAGCCTCGCCCTCGCGCGCTTCGCCGCCGCGCTCGGCGTCACCGCCACGCCGGCGGCGCGCAGCGGCGCGGCGACCGAACTCGTGCAGCGCATGGACGCGGCGCTGCTCGCGGGCGACCTCGAGGAAGCGCATCGCCTCGCCGACACGACGCCGGCCAACCTTGCCGGCGATCCGGCGGTGCGCGTGCGCACGGGCCAGATCGCGTTCCGTGCCGGCCGCCTCGACGAGGCGACCGCGTTGCTGCAGCCGCTCGCCGACGATGCGGCAGTCGCCGCCGACCCGCGCGCGCAGGCGCAGATGGGGCTCGGCGCCGTCGCCGTGCGGCGCGGCGACTTCGACGCCGCCGAACGCGCCTACTCCGCGGCGATCACGATGCTCGCGAACGTCGCGGCCAACGCGGACCTGCTCGGCAGCGCTTACAGCGGCCGCGGCGTAGCGCACGGCGCGCGCGGCCATGCCGACGCCGCGCTCGCCGATTTCGCGCGCGCGCGCGTCGAGTTCGAGCGCGCCGGCGACCGTACCGGCGCGGCGACGGTCGAGGTCAACGCCGCGCTCGTCGAAGGCGGCCGCGGCCGCTACGACCAGGCCGATGCCGCGTTCGATCGCGCGATCGCGACGTTCAATCGCTTCGACGTGCGCGACAACCTCGCCGCCGCGCTGCTCGGCAAGGCGAACGCGCAACTCGCGCTGCTCGACGACGCCGGCGCGCTGGCGAGCAGCGAGCGCGCGGTGAACCTCGCCGCGCAACTCGAGAATCCGCTGCTCAAGCGCCGCGTCGCCGCGGTGCGCGCGAGCGCGCTGATCACCGCCGGCGCGCTGACGGCGGCCGAGCGCGTGCTCGACGAGAACGGCGGAGCCGCTGCGGGCGACCGTGAGTTCGAACAGTTGCGCGCGACGCTCGCGTTCGAGCGCGGCGACGGTGCGCAGGCGAGCGCTCGCGTCGCCAGCCTGCTCGATCGCGGCCGCGGCGACGCCGACCTCACCCTCTCCAACCTCGTGCTCGTCGCCGCCGAGGCGCTGCGCCGCGGCGGCGACACGGCGACACTCGAGCGCGTGCTGCACGCACTGCAGACCGACACGGACGCGAGCGGCGATCGCGATCGCGCGTTCGCGCTCGAACTCGGCGCAGCCGCGCTCGCGGTCGCGCACGGCTCGGCCGACGCGGCCGCGCACTTCGACGCCGCGCTCGTCGCGGCCGACCGGCGCGGCTCGCCCGAGGCGGTCGCGCGCGTCGCGGTCGCCGCGCTCGCCTGGCGCCTGCAGCAGGCCGACCGCGCCGGGCTCGACGCCGCGGCGACGCTCGTCGGCCGCCTCGTCGCCTGGGACGAGCGCGACTATCGCTGCGCACGCGCGGCCGCCGCCTACTACCGCGCGATCGGCGACGGCGCCGCGGCGACCGCCGCGGAGGCCGCGCAACGACGCCTCGCCGGCGAACGCGATCCGCGCCTACCGCTCTAGCCCGCCGGCCTCGCAAGCGTGCAAGTGTTTGAAGCAGGGCCGATTTCAGCCGCCTGTCAGGCACCTTTGAGGCGACCGTCAGCGCATCGCCAGCCGCCGCTCAAGCGCCCGCGCCGGCTCGGGCCGATGCTGGCCGCATGTTCCGCACCCTGCCGCCGCTGCTCTGCCTGCTCGCCGCCTCCAGCGCGGCCGCCGGCGAGTTCCATGCACTCGCCTTGCCGGGCAGCCAGCTCGCCGCGCTGTCGGCCGACGGCCGCGCCGCCGCGGGCGGCGTGATCGGTGGTGCCAGCGGCGGCTTCCGCTGGCGCGAAGGCGAGGCGCCGGTGCTGCTCGACCGCGCCGTCTCCGTACGCGCGATCTCCGCGTCGGGTCGCTACGTCGCCGGCTCCTCGCTCGACGCGCAGCAGCGCGAAGTCGCGACCTGGTGGGATGCCGACGGCCGCATGCATGCGCTCGACGGCCTGCCGGGCGCCGAAGCCGCCGCGGGTGTGCTCAGCGTGGCCTGGGGCGTCGACGACGAACCGCAGCTGGTCGGTATCGGCGCGAGCGCTGCGGGCACCGTCGCCGTGCGCTGGAGCGCGGCGTCGGGATGGCAGGTGCTCGACGCCGCGCCGAGCGCGGCGATCGGCATCAGCGACGACGGTCGCCGCGTGTACGGCTGGAGCGGCCAGGCCGCGACGCGCCACGGCGTGCTGTGGACCGACGCGCGCGTGTGCTGCACGACGGCGGCGGCGCGCCTGCACGACGACGAGCTCGTCGGCGCGAACCGCGCGGCGACGATCCTGCTCGGCACCAGCGGCAACGACGTGCAAGGCCACGCCACGTACCGCTGGACGCCGCCGGCGAGCGTCGTCGCGCGTCTGGCGCCGGCGACGCGCTTCAGCGCGAGCAGCGACGACGGCAGCGTGCTGGCGGGTGTCGCCGGCAGCGGTGCGCAGCGCGTCGCGATGATCCGCACCCGCGACGGCGGGGTCGCGCGCCTGCGCGACGTGCTCGCCGCGCGCGCGATCGACGTGCCGCCCGGCTGGACCTTGCTCGCCGCTACCGCGGTGAGCGCCGACGGCGGCCGCATCGGCGGCTTCGGCCTCGTCGACGGACGCTTCGATTCCTTCATCGTCGACCTCGGTGTCATCGCGACGCCCGGGTCACTTCCACCGACGGCGCGCTAGCGCCACCATGCCACCTGGAGACATCGCCATGAAGTGCAGGTTCCTTCTTCCGCTCCGCGTCGCGTCGCTGGCGCTCGCGGCTTCGTTCGCGACCGCGGCGCACGCGCAGTGGTCGTCCGACGCGGCGAACAACCTCGTCGTCGGCGACGCCACGGGCGGCACGACGCAGCCGAAGATCGTCGCTGCGCCGGACGGCGGCTTCTACGTGAGCTGGTTCGGCAACGGCGCCGACGGCTACGACATCCGCCTGCAGCGCCTCGACGCGGGCGGCCACGAGCTGTGGGCGCACGACGGCGTGCTCGTCGCCGACCGCGGCTACAGCTTCACCTACGACTACGGCCTGGCCGTCGACACCGCCGGCAATGCCTACGTGTCGTTCAACTGCTGCACGAACAACTCGACCGACGAACACATCGTCGTGAGCAAGGTGCTCGCCGACGGTTCGCTCGCATGGGGCGCGGCCGGCCTCACCGTGTCGGCGCCGGCGTCGACCGAAGCGGTCTACAACGCCTACGTCACCGGAACGAGCGACGGCGACGTCGTCGTCGCCTGGTCGGCCGACGGTGGCGTGCGTGCGCAGAAGCTCGATCCCGCAGGCACGGCGCTGTGGGCCGCGAACGGCGTGCTGCTGAACCAGCCGAGCGGGTTCAAGCTGCTCGGTGGCGTGCAGCCCGGCCTCGGCGGCGACGCGATCGCGTCGTGGTCGAACCAGTCCGGCTCGACGCGCATCCTGCGCGCGCAGAAGCTCGCTTCCGCCGACGGCGCGGCGCTGTGGGGCAGCGGCACCGCGGTGCGCGTGTTCGGCGCGGGCAACCTGCAGGCGGGCTACTACCCACCGTTCATCGCCGACGGTGCCGGCGGCGGCGTGTTCTGGGACTACGACGCGATCGGCCTCGTGCAGAACGCGCGCGTGCAGCACCTCGACGCGAGCGGCAACCTGCTGCTCGGCGCCAACGGCGTGCTCGCGACGACCGACACGGCGAACTCGCACCTCGGCACCGTCGCGAGCTGGGATGCCGCGAGCGGCAGCATCTACGTGGTGTGGAACGACTATCTCAATTCCGGCGGCAGCGACTACGACGGCGTCTCGGCGCAGCGCATCGACAGCAGTGGCGCGCGCACGTGGGGCGACGCCGGCAAGGTGCTCGTGCCGCTCACCGATTCGACCGACGGCACGCACGTGATCTCGCAGCTGACCGCGCTGCCGACGCCCGACGGCGTGCTCGCGGGCTGGGTCACCGGTGCGATCCCGGCCGCGGACCAGCCGCTCACGGTCGCGCGCCTCGACGCCGCCGGCGACTACGTCTGGGCCGCGCAGACGACCGCAGTGAAGACGCAGCGCTACACCGGGCGCATGACCGGCACGATCGGCAGCGACGGTTTCGCGGTGTACGCGTGGCAGGACGGCGGCAACGGCGACGACGCGACGATCCGCGCGCAGAACCTCAACCTCGACGGCACGCTCGGCACGCCGGTGGCGACCTACACGATCGGCGGCAGCGTCAGCGGCCTCGTCGGCAGCGGCCTCGTGCTGCAGCTCGACGGCGCGAACGACCTCCCGGTCAGCGCCGATGGCGGCTTCACCTTCGCAGCGCCGCTCGCCGACGGCAGCGCGTACACGGTCAGCGTGCTTGCCCAGCCGGGCAATCCGGCGCAGACGTGCAGCATCGCGAACGGCAGCGGCACGCTCGCGGGCGCGAACGTGACGAACGTCGAGGTGAACTGCGTCACCGACGCGAACGACGTGATTTTCGCCGACGGCTTCGACGGCGCGTGAGCCTTCGCTGATGCGCAGGCAGGGGCGTGCACCGCCCCTGCCTGGAAGCGCTCGTTCCCTGCCGTCGACGTCGCCGCCCGTCGTCACGCAGGCAGGTTCCGACGCGGCGCCGCGCGCCCGTCGCCGCCATCGTCGTCCTCCCTCGGCGATGGCGGATCTTCCCGCCGCGGCATCGGCGCCGTCGCACGCGCTTCGCCGTGCTGCACTGCGCCGATTGCCCGATCGCGTTGCGGCTATGATCGACGCTTCCGCCCAGGGGAACGCCGCATGAGCCTGCTCGCGCAACTGACGCGTCACAAGCCGATCGAACAACTGCAGGCCGAACTCGGCTCGCGCCGCGACTTCCGCCGCGTGCTCGGCGTCTGGCAGCTCACCGCGATCGGCCTCGGCGGCATCATCGGCGTCGGCATCTTCGTGCTCGCGGGGCAGCAGGCCGCGGTGAACGCGGGCCCGGCGGTCGCGTTGTCGTTCATCATCGCGGGCATCGCGAGCGCGGCGGCCGCGCTCTGCTACGCCGAGTTCGCCGGCCTGATCCCGGTCACCGGCAGCGCCTACACCTACAGCTACGCGACGCTCGGCGAACTCGTCGCCTGGCTGATCGGCTGGGACCTGCTGCTCGAATACGCGCTCATCGTCGCCGCCGTCGCGAGCGGCTGGTCCGGCTACGTGCTCAACCTGTTCGACGCGTTCGGCGTGCACCTGCCCGAGGCGTTGCGGGGCGCGCCGCATTCGGGCGACGGGCGCGTGTTCAACCTCATCGCCGCGCTCGTCGCGATGGCGGTCGCGGTGCTGCTGACGATGCGCACGGAATGGGGCGCGCGCGCGAATACGCTGATCGTCGCGATCAAGGTGGTCGCGGTCGTGATCGTGATCGGTGTCGGCATGTTCCACGTCGACCCCGCCAACTGGCACCCGTTCGTGCCCGAACGCGTCGTCGGCGCCGACGGCGTCGGCCACTACGGCTGGCAGGGCGTCGTCACCGCGGCCGCGGTCGTCTTCTTCGCGGTGTTCGGCTACGACACGCTGACCACCGCTGCGGAGGAGGCGAAGGATCCGCAGCGTGACCTGCCGCGCGCGATCCTGCTCTCGCTCGGCGTGTCGATGGCGCTGTACATCACGATCACGCTCGTGCTGACCGGCATGGTGTCGTACACGCAGCTCGGCAACGACGCGCCGGTCGCGCACGCGTTCCAGGCGCTCGGCATGAAGTGGATCGGCGCGGCGATCTCGGCGACCGCAGTCGCGAGCATCCTCAGCGTGATCTTCGCGTTCATGCTCGCCGCGGCGCGCATCTGGTTCGCGTTGTCGCGCGACGGCCTGCTGCCGGGCTGGTTCGCCAAGGTGCATCCGAGCTACGGCACGCCGCACCGGCCGACGCTCGCGCTCGGCCTGTTCACCGCGATCGTCGCCGGCCTGTTCCCGCTCGGCGAGGTCGCCAAGCTCGTCAACATCGGCGTGCTGTCCGCGTTCATCGTGATCTGCAGCGCGGTGCTGATCCTGCGCCGGCGCAAGCCGGACCTGCCGCGCGCGTTCCGCACGCCGTGGGTGCCGGTGGTGCCGGTGGTCGGCATCGTGTTCTCGCTGTGGCTGCTGTCCGAACTCGCGGCGATCACCTGGGCCGTGTTCGTCGGCTGGGTCGCGCTCGGCCTGGTCATCTACTTCGCCTACGGCATCCGCCACAGCCGCCTCGCGCCGCCGCGCTGACGCGCGGTACACTCGTATACGCGCCGGCAGCCTCGCCGGCGCGGGAGTGCGCCATGCCCGGTCCGATCCGCGAGTACCCGCTCGACCGTTGCGACCTGTTCCTCGCGCGCTGCAAGAGCCGCAGCAAGGCGATCAAGGTGTTCGCGACCGGCGATTCGTGGCTCGCCGCGCCGGGCGGCTGGTGGCGCGGTTCGTCGGTGGTCAACCTGCTCAACGACGACGACTGGGTCCGCTCGATCGATCCCGCGCATCCGGGATTCAACGTGCTGTCGATCGCCAAGGTCGGCTTCGAGATGAAGCAGATGCCCGGCGACCACGATCTCGTCGCGCTCGACTACGTGCGCAGCGAGTTCGCGCGGCAGCAGCGGCCGTTCGCGTTCGACGCGTTCATGGTCAGCGGCGGCGGCAACGACTTCATCCCGAAGATCCAGACCTACGTCGGCGGCGGCGACGGCGACGCGCGCATCGACGACGCCGCGCTCGACGCGATCTTCGAGCAGGTGGCGAACCGCTGGAGCGCGCTGCTCGCGCGCCTCGTGCCCGGCGGCGCGCCGGTGCTCACGAACGGCTACGGTCCGATCATCCCGACGCTCGAGCCGGGCTCGACCTGGCTGCCGCTGCTCGGCATCGGCCCGTGGGTCGGGCCGTGGCTGCTGCAGCATTGCGGGCTCGACGCGGTGCACGCGCGCGCGATCGTCGACGAGGTCATGAACCGCTTCAACGCGCGCGTGTCCGCGCTGCCCGGCGTCGCCTATTTCGACCTGCGCCCGGTCGTCGCGGCGATGCCGGCGTCGTTCTGGCACGACGAGATCCATTTCACAGCGGCAGGCTGGGAACGCGTCGCGCAGCGCTGGATGGAGGAACTCGATGCGCGCGTCGGGCGCACGCCGCAGGTCGGCGCGGCGACCCTGCGCGGCCTGCGCATGCCGGCGCTCGCGGGCGCGGCGAAGAAGGCGGCCGCGCCGCGCAAGGCCGCGGCGAAGCCCGCGCGTGGTCGCGGCCGTCGGCCGCGCTGAGTCCGTCGCGATGGCGCCCGCAACGCGGATGTGCTGCACTGGTGCACCATCCCGTCGGCCGGAGTCGCCTCGATGTCGTCGTCGTTCCCTTCCCTGCGCCTGATCGCCACCGGCGTCGCGATCTGCCTCGGCAGCGCCGCGTGCGCGCCCGCGACGCCGCGCGCGAGCGCCGTGGGCGCCGCGATCGACGTGCCCGTGATCCATCATCCCGACGGCGAGACGCCCGACTGGTGGTTCCGCGCGGGCGCCGCCGCGGCGCACGCGAACCTGCCGCAGCGCGCGCACGCGAAGAACGTGATCGTGTTCCTCGGTGACGGCATGAGCATCCCGACGATCACCGCCGCGCGCATCCTCGACGGCCAGCGCAAGGGGGGCTCGGGCGAGGAGAATCGGCTGTCGTTCGAGAGCTTCCCGGCGAGCGCGCTGAGCAAGACCTACGAGACCGACCACCAGACGCCCGACTCGGCCGGCACGATGACCGCGATCATGAGCGGCGTGAAGACGCGCTTCGGCGTGATCGGCGTCGACCAGCGCGCGACACGCGGCGACTGCGCCTCCAGCAAGGGCGCCGAAGTCGTCAGCGCGCTCGAACTCGCCGCCGCGGCCGGGCTCGCGACCGGGGTCGTCACGACCACGCGCATCACGCACGCGACGCCCGCGGCGACCTACGGCCACCTGCCCGAGCGCAACTGGGAAGTCGATGCCGAGATGTCGGACAAGGATCGTGCAGCCGGCTGCGTCGACTTCGCGCAGCAGCTCGTCGACTTCCGCATCGGCGACGGCATCACGGTCGCGTTCGGCGGCGGCCGCACGGAATTCATGCCGGCGAGCCAGCAGGATCCGGAGTACGCGGGCTTCCCGGGCAAGCGCCTCGACGGCCGCGACCTCGTCGCCGACTGGAAGAAGCAGCCGGGTGCCGCCTACGTCTGGAACACGCAGCAGCTCGATGCGCTCGACCTCGCGAACACCCGCCGCGTGCTCGGCCTGTTCGACGTCGAGCACCTCAAGTACGAGAACGAACGCAAGCAGGATCCGGCTGGCGAGCCGAGCCTGTCGGAGATGACGCGCGCCGCGCTGACGGTGCTGCAGAAGCGCCCGAACGGCTACTTCCTCATGGTCGAGGGCGGGCGCATCGACCATGGCAGCCACGCCGGCAACGCGTTCCGCGCGCTCAACGAGACGATCGAGTTCGCGCATGCGGTCGCGGTCGCGAACGAGATGACCTCGGCCGACGACACGCTCATCCTCGTCACCGCCGACCACAGCCACACGCTCACGTTCGTCGGCTATCCCGCGCGCGGCAATCCGATCCTCGGCAAGGTGCGCGGTTCGAGCGGCGAAGGCACGCCGACGAAGGACTACGCGCGCGACGCGACCGGCCTGCCGTACACGACGCTGCAGTACGCGAACGGCCCGGGCTACCCGGGCGCGAGTGAACGCCAGCCCGAAGGCCCGAAGCGCTATCCGCACGACCCGACCGGCTACCAGCGCACGGAACACGGCCGGCCCAACCTCGAGCACGTCGACACCGAGGCCGAGGACTACGAACAGGAAGCGATGGTCCCGCTCGGTGCGGAGACGCACGGCGGCGACGACGTCGCGGTGTACGCGCGCGGACCCGGCTCGGCCGCGGTGCACGGTTCGATGGAGGAGAACGCGCTGTTCCATGTGATCGCGCAGAACGCGGACGCGATCCGCGCCGAGTTGTGCAGGCTCGGCAGCTGCGATGCGAACGGCGTGCCGGTGAAGCGGCCGACGCGCGAGCAGTTGCTCGCGGCGACCAAGGCGCCGTAGGCCGGAGGACATGCCGGCCGCGCCGAGCGCGTCCGGCCTACACCGGCGACGAGCACTCGAGCGCGGCGACCGAACGCATCAGCCGAGGCGACAGGTACGCGTGCGAGCCGCACGCGATGAGTCCGGCCGCCGCGAACCGCGTGCGGTACCAGGTGGGCGAACGGGCGATGAAGCCGCGCGTGTCGCCACCGGGGTCGTCGCGCGCGGTGAACACCTCGATGAAGGCGAGCCCTTCGAGCAGGTCGGCGAAGCCCGACAGTCCGCGCGTGACCTCGGGCGCGGGCACGTAGTGCAGCATGTCGCTGCAGACGACGAGGTCGAAGCGCTCGTCGAAGCGCAGCTCGGCGAGCTGGCCGAACGTGGCGAGGCCGACGTTGCGCGAGCGGCCGTAGCGCGCGACCGCGTACTCGCTCGAGTCGAGGCCGCGGTAGGCGAGTTTCGGCCGCAGCCGCAGCAGCGGCGCGCGCCACGCGGCTTCGCCGCAGCCGACGTCGAGCACGTTGCGCAGCGGCCGCGCGAGGTAATACTCGGCGAGGTGCACGACCATCGCGACCTTGCGCGCGAGCTCGGCGCGCGAGCCGACACGGTGCATGCTGCTGCGGTACCACTTGTCGAAGTAGGCGCGGTCGTACGTTTTGTTCATCGTGGGTGGCGCCGCGGGCAGGGAAGCGCCCATAGTAAGCGACGCGCGCGCGCCGGCCGCGCGGAGGTGGATAATCGAGCGGGACGCCGGGAGGGGCGATGGGCAAGCAACGGGCGGGGAAGCGCACGGCCACGGTCGCACCGGCGTCGCCAGCGGATCCACCGGCGAGCGGCTGGCGCGCGTTCGTACTCGGCAACGCGGTCGGCCTCGCGGTCAGTCCGCTGATCCGCCTCATCGCCGCGTTCCCGCTCGGCTTCGCGATCGTGCTGCTCAGCACCGGTTGGCTGGTCGGGCCCGCGCGCCTCGTCGACGCCTGGCAGTACCGCAGCTACACCGCCGCGGCGCAGGGCCGCATCGTCGACAGCTGGCTCGCGATCGATTTCGACGCCGCCGCACAGGGCGATCGCGGCAACTGGGCCGGGCCTGCGCGTGCGACGCACTGCGCGGTGGTCGCCTACGACGGCGAGTGGGGCGATCCGCTGCGACGCGCCTACTGTGGCAACCGCCTGAACGTGCACGGCGAGGAGACCTTGCCGATGCTCGTCGACGACGTGACGATGGCGCCCGGCGTGCCGTTCGCGATGCCGCGCGACGCGCGCGGGTTCAGCGTGCCGACGATCCGCATCGGCGACACCGAGAGCGCCTGGCTGAAGGCGCATCCGCCGTTCAGCGGCTTCGACGCGCGCGTGTCGCACACCGCGTGGGACGCCTTGCGCCGGCGCCTCGACCGTCCGCTCGATGCCGCGCTCGCGGGCTGGGGCACGTCGCCGCCGGCGTTCCCGCTCGCACTCGATCCACGCGATCCCGGCGCCGCGATGCCGGCCGCGTTCGTCGCCGCGAAGCGCAGTCCCGGCAATGCGGGCGCATGGCTAGCGGGCGCGCTGCTGCTCGCGGCCGGCATCTGGCTCTGGCTACGCGGCATGAACGTGCTGATGGGCGGCCTGCCGCGCGCGGCGATGCTGTTCGCGGCGATCGGGCCGTTGCTGCTGCTGCCGTGGTGGGGCGAGCGCATGCCGCGCGCGCTCGCGCACGTGCAACCGCAGATCGCCGAAATCATCGGCGACATGCTCGCCGACATCGACGTCACCGGACGCCTCGTCGCCTCGTCGCCGGCCGCGGCGCAACTCGCGCACGGCGGCGAACGCCTCGTCTGGCGCGTCGGCGAAGGCGCCTACGCCGACACGCTCGGCCCCGTCGACTGGGGATCGCCGCCTGCGCTCCCCGCCGACGCGACGAAGGCGCTCGCGGCGCTCGTCGCGCGCGTCTCCGCACACGTCGCCGCCCTCGCACCGGAGCAACGCGCCGCGCTGTTCGCGCGACTGCGCGACGACAAGGACGCCGGTCGCTACGGCGGCGGCCTGCTGTTCGTCCCGGCCGCGGCCGATGTCGCCTGGGACGACGCGCATGGCGTGGACGAGCGGCGCGCCGCGGCGCGTTTCCTCGACGCCTGGGTCACCTCGCCGGTCGAGACGCCGTCGCCGACCGATGCCGGCTTCGCCGCGCGCGTCGATCTGTTCCGCCGCCTCGCCGGGGCGCCCGACGCGGCGATCGCGAACCGTGCGCGGGCGATCGCCGACGACGCGCAGCCACGCTGATCGTCAATCGCGCTCGAACGCGGCGAGTTCGTCGAGCGCCGCCTGCGCGCGGCGGATGCTGCCACCCGCCGCGGAGTCGTCGAGCTTGCGGCCGAACGCGGCGCGTTCGGGCCGGTTCGCCCAGCGGTGGAACCACCACGTTCCGAGCAGGCCGATCGCGCCGATGGCGAGCTGGATCGCGACGACCCAGGGCGCGTCCGCGAGCATGCGGCCGTCGCCGAGCACGATCAGCAGCGGCACGTAGATGAACCACCACGGCAGGCCGACGATCATGCCGCCGATCACGTAGGCACTGCGCAGCGCGAGCAGCTGGCGCTGGATCGCGAGCACGGGCGCGGCGTAGTCGATCGCGGCGATGCGCGCCTCGACGACCGCGCCGACGATGACGAGGCCGAGGCAGTACGCGTGCAGCACGAGGCCGCACAGCAGCAGCGCGGTTTCGTGGCGGTGCTCGACCCAATACGGCGCGAACACGAGCATGCCGGCCGCGCCGATGAGGATCTGCAGCGCCTGGCCCCAGGCGAGCGGGCGCAGGCCGCGCCGCGCGTTGTCGGTGCGGCTGTTCTTGAGCAACTGGAAGCCGAGCGCGTTCTGCTGCTGCAGGCGGCGGTCGAGGGTCTGCCAGGCGTGCTTGAGGTCGTCGAGTTCCATGGTCGTTTCCATCTCATTCACCGAGTTCGTTGCGGATGCGCGTCTTCAGGCGGCCGATCTTGGTCGCCACGTTGGTTTCGCTGAGGCCGAGGATCTCGCCGATCTCGCGCTGGCTGCGCTCGTCGAGGTAGAGCAGCATGAGCGCGCGATTGAGCGGATCGAGGCGCTCGATGCAGGCGTACAGCGCGCGGATGCCGTCGTCGGACTCGCGCGCGGCGTCGGCGTCGTGGCTCGGCTCGACGCCGGCCTCGTCGAGCGGCAGGTGCTGGCGGTCGCCGGCCGAGCGCGCGTGCGAGATCGCGACGTTGAGCGCGACGCGGTACATCCAGGTCGAGAACGGCCGGTCGCGGTCCCACGCCGGCAACGCCTTCCACAACTGCGCCGCGATCTCCTGCGCGAGGTCGCGCCGGTCCTCCGTGTCGCGGCAATACGCGTGCGCGATCTTCAGCACGATGCCGCGATGGCGCTCGAGCAGCTGCTCGAACTGCTCACGCTGCGCCGCCATCGCCATGCCCACCCCTGCCATGTCCACCCCGGCCTCCGATCCTGCCTCATGCAGAGGTGATACGCGCGGGCGCGGCGGATATCACACGGTGCCGGGGGACGGTCCGGCCCGCGCGGGGCCCGGGTGGCGCAGTCGACTAGACTGCGCACCATCGGACGACAGGAGCCAGGAATGAAGCAACAGGCCCGACGCGCGCTCGTCACCGGCGGCAGCGGCGACATCGGCGGCGCGATCGCGCGTGCGCTCGCCGCGGACGGCTGCGACGTGCTCGTGCACGCGCATGCCGGACTCGAGCGCGCGCAGGCAGTGGCCGGGGCGATCGTCGCGGCCGGTGGCCGTGCCCGCGCGCTCGCGTTCGACCTCACCGACGGCGAGGCGGCGCGTGGCGTGCTCGAAGCCGAGCTCGCGCACGGGCCGATCCAGGTCGTCGTGCACAACGCCGGCGTCCACGACGACGCGCCGCTCGCGGGCATGCGCGAGGAGCAGTGGCGGCGCGTCATCGACGTGTCCCTGCACGGCTTCTTCCACGTCGTGCAGCCGCTGCTGCTGCCGATGGCGCGCACGCGCTGGGGACGCGTCGTGTCGCTGTCGTCGGTCGCCGCGGTGCTCGGCAACCGCGGCCAGGCCAACTACGCGGCGGCGAAGGCCGCGCTGCACGGCGCGACGCGGTCGCTCGCGCGCGAGATGGCTTCGCGCGGGATCACCGCGAACGTGGTCGCACCGGGCGTCATCGCCGGGCGCATGGTCGGCGACGCGTTCGACGAGGCGCAGCTCAAGGCGATCGTGCCGGCCGGGCGTGCGGGGACGCCGGACGAGGTCGCCGCGCTCGTGCGCTTCCTCTGCTCCGACGCGGCGGGCTACGTCAACGGCCAGGTCATCGGCGTCAACGGCGGCATGGGCTGACGGTGGTTCCGCCGCTGGCGTGATCCGCGCTGACGGGAGTGCCTGGAGCGCGGAAATGTGACGGCGTTCGCCTTGCGCGTGCCGCGTGCATCGCGGCACGTCGCGCCGGCGGCGCGCAGGATGCGGCCACACCACCCGAGGAGTGCCCGCATGAACCTGCTCGCCCGTACGCTCGCCGCCGCCGTCGTCGCCGGTCTGTCGATGTCGACCGCCTTCGCCGCGAACCCTGCGCCGCGCGCGGTCGCCAACGACCTGCACTGGTCGGCCGACGTACCGCTGCCGAAGGCGTCCACCTCGATGCGCGGCGCCGGCAGCGCGGCGCCGGCCGCATCGCCGAGCGCCGACGACGTCGGCGACGCCGATTCGTTCGGCCGCAACCTGACCTGGCTCGGCCTCACCGACGGCTCGGTCGAACTCTCGCCGGACTGCAGCAGCGGCGCGGAGCACTGCCAGGTCCTCGCGCCCGCGCCGGCGGCGACCGCGTTCTCGTTCTACGACATCGGCCGCATCAAGCTGCCGAGGAACGCGACCAACTCGCTGCTCTGCTACTGGTTCTCGCCCGTGCTCATGATCGACTACGACAACCCGACCGCGTCGCCCGCGGTCGCGCGCCTGAGTTACGTACCGACCGTGACGGTCGAGAATCCCGTGCTGGATGATCCGTCGCTGATCGACCCGAACACCGGCCTGCCGTTCGGCGGCAGCCTGCTCACCGGCGTCACGTCGTCGGAACGCTTCGAGGTGCCGCTCGATCCGGGCCAGCATCTGTTCGAGCGCGAGCGCGACTCGGCCGTGTGCATCGCCGGCCTCCTCAGCAAGCAGTCGCTGATGCAGAACTACGGCCTCAGCGAGACGCTCGCGCGCCAGTTCTTCCGCAAGCCGACCACGCTGCGCCTGAACATCGAGGGCAGCGCGCAGTTCGTCGGTGACGCGTCGCTCTACTTCGGCCTGCGCGTCGTCGGCGACTGACGCGGCCCCGCGCCGCGGCGACGCGTCATTCGCGCGTCGTCGCGGCGTGCGCGTGCGCACCGTCGCGGCCGCGGCGCAGGCACGCCTCGAGCATCGGCGTCGCCATCAGCGTCGTCACGATCGTCATCGCCATCAGCAGCGTGAACATGCCGGCGCCGATCACGCCGGCGTCGAGGCCGACCTTGAGCACGATCAGCTCCATCAGGCCGCGCGCGTTCATCAGCGAGCCGACCGCGAGCGACGAACGCCAGTCCAGCCCGGCGATGCGAGCGCCGCCGCCGGCGCCGAGGATCTTGCCGAACACGGCCGCGGCGAGGATCAGCAGCAGCGCGGACACGCCGGAGCCGGTGAACGCGTCGGCGGTCGTGCCGAGCCCGGCGAGCGCGAAGAACACCGGCATCAGCACGAGCACGGCGACGTGTTCGAGGCGCTCGACCAGCGTGTCGAGCAGGCGGTCGTCACGCGGCAGGCACACGCCGGCGAGGAACGCGCCGAACACCGCGTGCAGGCCGAGCCATTCGGTCGCCGCCGCCATCGCGCAGGTGCCGATCAGCAGCACGCCGAGCACCGCCCCGCCCGGGCGGCTGTCGCTGGCGTGGCGTGCGAGCAGGCGCGCGAGCAGCGGCCGCAGCAGGCCGAACGCGATCGCGCAGGCGAGGGCGAGTCCGCCGATCGTGCGCGCGAACGCGGCGTTGCCGTGCGCGGAGATCGACGCGATCACGAACGCGAGCAGGATCCACACGAGCACGTCGGCGATCGCGGTCGCGGCGAGCGACAGCTGGCCGACCGGCGAGCGCGCGAGATCGCGGTCCTTGAGGATGCGCGCCATCACCGGGAACGCGGTGATCGCGAGCGCCGCGGCCATGAACAGCGCGAACGGCCACGCGCCGACGCCCGCGGGCGCGAAGCCGTCGTACAGCGCCGGCGCGATCGCGAGGCCGAGCGCGCTCGGCAGCAGCACGCCGGGGATGCCGACCCACGCCGCGGCGACGAAGCGCGCACGTGCGCCGTCGGGTGCGCGCAGCTCGGCGCCGACGATGAACATGAACAGCACGAGGCCGAGCTGGCTCAGTCCCTGCAGCGCGGCGAGGCCGTCCTTCGGGAACAGCGCCGCGTGCCAGTCCGGCGCGAGCGCGCCGAACACGATCGGGCCGAGCACGAAGCCGGCGATCATCTCGCCGATCACGGCCGGCTGGCCGAGTCGGCGCAGCAACAGCGCGAGCACGCGTGCGGTGGCGAGGATGACGCTGAGCTGCAGCAGCAGGTGCGGCATCGACGCTCCCGTCACGCGCCCGCGGGCGGATCGTAGATCAACGGCGGGCGATCGTGCCCGCGGCGGTAGCTGTCGACGACGCGACCGTAGTGGACGACGCGGCGGATCGTGTACCAGGTGATGCGCGTGACGTCGCGCACCGGGCGGAAATGGCTGAGGCGGAACTCGCCCTGGTAGCGCGAGTCGATCGGCACCGAGACGACGCCGAGCTTCTTCTCGCGCGTCGCCGCGATCAGCAGCGCGGCCTCGAATACGAAGTCGTCGGCGGCGAGGTCGGCGAGTTCGAGCGCGGCGAGCGGGTAGTAGCGCTGGCCGCTCTGCGTGTCGGCGATCGGCAGCGCGCAGCCCCACGAGATGCCCCAGTCGGCGACCGCGTTGGCGCGGCGGCGCGCGGGCGGCTGGTTCTCGCGCGCGCGGATGCGCGCGCCGATCACGATGTGTTCGGGGTAGCGGCTCGCCGCGGCGAGCAGGCGTGGAATGTCCTCGGCCAGGTGCTGGCCGTCGCCGTCCATCGCGATCACTGCGTCGAAACCGAGTTCGAGCGCCTTGCGGAACGCGTCGCGCAAGCCCTGCCCCTTGCCGAGCGGCGTGGCGTGGCGGATCAGCGTGTGCGGCAGGTCGGCGATGCACTCGACCGTGCGGTCGGTCGAGCCGTCGTCGACGACGATCACGTTCGGGCAGATCGCGAGCACCGACTCGACCACGCCGCGGATCGCGCGCTCCTCGTTGAGCGCGGGGATCACGACGACGATGCGCGCGGGATCGGTCGCGCTCATGCGAGCACCTCGATCGCGAGCGCGGTACCGCGGCCGGCCGGCAGGCGCAGCCGCGCGGAATGGCCGTGCGCGAGCGCCCCGAACAGCGGCAGCAGTGCCACGCCGAACCACGAGCCGCGTGCCTCCGGCACCTCCGCACCGTCGCCGTCGCCGTCGTGGCGCAGGCGCAGCGCGGCGACGGTGCGCGCGCCGCGTTCCGGGCTCAGCACGAAGGCGACGCCGTGGCTTGCCTCGGCGCGCATCGTCTCGGCGAGTGCGCCGCGCGCGCCGGCGTCGTAGGCGGCGAACAGCGTCGACGTGCCGTTCGCGTGCGCTTCGGCGGCGGCTTCGAACAGGCCCGCGGCGAAGCTCGCACCGGATGCCGACAGCGCGTTCGAGGCGGCGTGGCACTGCGTCGCGACGGTCCAGTAGCCGGCCGCCGCGTTGAGCACGGAGTTGTGGAACTTGGTCGGCGAGAGTTCGAGCGGATTCGCGGCGAGCGTCATGCAGAGGTGTTCGGTGATCGCGAGGTCGCCATGCATCGAGGCGAACACGCAGGGAAGTTGCGCCGGCCCGGATGCAGCCATCGCGCAGGCCTGGCCGGCGACGTCGCAGGCGAGCAGTACGGTGTCGGGCGCGCGACGGCGCTCGTTCGGCGGCAGCAGGGCCGGGCTCGCACCGCTCGCGCCGATCAGCGCGGGCGCGCCGCCGTCGCGCAGCAACGCACGCGCGGCGTCCCAGTCGGCGAGGCCGGGCGAGCGCCAGCCGATGCCGTCGACGTGCACGGTCAGCACGCCGTTCATGCGGCGCGCCCGAACGCGAGCGTGCAGTTGTTGCCGCCGAAGCCGAACGAATTGCTCAGCGCGACGCGCACGGCGCGCTCCTCGTTGGCGAGCGCGAGTCGCGCGTCGCAGGGCGGATCGGGCGTGTCCGTGTTGAGCGTGCCGGGCACGAAGCCGTGCTCGATCGCGAGCAGGGTGATCACCGCCTCGAGGATGCCCGCCGCGCCGAGCGTGTGGCCGGTCCAGCCCTTGGTCGAGCTCGCGCGCGTCGTCGGCGGGAACGTGTCGACGAGCAGCGCGGCCTCGACCTCGTCGTTCTTCACGGTCGCGGTGCCGTGCAGGTTCACGTAGTCGACGTCGTGCGCGCCGATGCCCGCGCGCGCGAACGCGTCGGCGAGCGCGAGGCGTGCGCCGAGGCCGTGCGGATGCGGCGTCGACATGTGGTGCGCATCGGACGACTCGCCGTAGCCGAGCAGGCGCGGCGCGCCGGCGCCGCCGCGTTCGAGCAGGGCGAAGCCGGCGGCTTCGCCGATCGAGATGCCGCGCCGCGCGACGTCGAACGGCCGGCACGCCTCGGGTGAGACGAGTTCGAGCGCGTTGAAGCCGAACAGGACGCTGCCGCAGAGCGTGTCGACGCCGGCGAGGATCGCCGCGTCGACGATGCCGAGGCGGATCAGGCGTTCGCCCTGCGCGAAGATCTTCGCGCTCGACGAGCACGCCGTCGCGATCGTCGAGCACGGACCGCGCGTGCCGAGCACGTGCTCGAGGAACAGGCCGAGCGAGTGCGGCGTGTGCAGCGAGGGCGAGGCGAATGCCGGCGCGAAGCGGCCGTCCTCGAGCGTGCAGTGCGCCTGCTCGGTCGAACCGATGCTCGCGGTCGACGTGCCGACCAGCAGCGCGACGCGGCTCGCCCCATGGCGGTCGATCGCCGCCCGCGCAGCGTCGAGGAAGCCGTCCGCGCCCAGGCCGAGCCAGGCGAGGCGATTGTTGCGGCTGTCGTGCTCGGCGAACT
>Ga0068853_100000045_pt1 | contig 97242 bp, 68 predicted proteins | sample KBSCornC32_FD_65655 | JGI IMG/M metagenome (GOLD analysis project Ga0068853, IMG submission 65655) | Corn rhizosphere microbial communities from Kellogg Biological Station, Michigan, USA - KBS Corn C3-2 | ecosystem: Host-associated > Plants > Roots > Rhizosphere > Soil ... | reverse complement strand
AGAATGCGTGTGCGTATTTCGGCCCGAAGGGCCGACGGCCACTAGCCGGGGGCTTCAGCCCCCGGAACGAGCGGGAGCCACCTGCGCCGCGAAGTCGGCGCCGGAAACTTCCGGAAATCAATTTGGTCATCGCCCCGTCTCCGGCGCCGACTTCGCGGCGCATCCCCACCCATCCGTGATCCGGGGGCTAAAGCCCCCGGCTAGTATCCATCGGCCCTCCGGGCCGGAGCACGCAGGACCTTAGAAGCGAATTAATCACTCACCACACTAGCAGGGAATTAAGCGCAGCAGCCGAGGCGCACCCTGGGAGCCGGGGCGCCCTCGCCCCGAGCTTAGTAGTCGGTTGCGGTAGGAATGATTGGTGAGGCCAAAGACGTTTGCGCTCCGCGCCGCCTCGCTGCGCTTGCCCACGACGGGTTACGCTCGTGCCTCGCTAAAAACCCGTCCCACTTTCCACGCTCCGCCCTTCGGACCCAACATCTAAACTGTGACTGCGTACTAGTTTGCGGAAAGTGGCGTTTCTAAAAAGCGAAGCATCTGGCTGACATGTTTGAAAGACGCAGCTCTTCAAACTAAGCTCGGGGCGAGGGCGCCCGGCTCCCAGTGAGTGCGTCCATCCCCCTACTGGTAAACCTCATCCCCCCGCGCCGGCGTGCCTTTCACAATATCCGCCACCACCATTGCGGAGCGCCGTTCGGCCCCAACATTCAGGATCGCCGATTCCGCCCCATAGCGGATGCATTTTACCGCCGTTCCCGCCGAGGGCGCGGCGTAGGCATCGCATTCCAGGAGCACAAAATTCCCCACCGTATTCACCATCGCCACGTGGCCGACGAGCTTGGGCTCGTGCTTGGTGCCATCGCTGGCCGGCGGAAAACTCAGCACGGTCGGACGCGGGGCCGGCGGCTTTCCCCACGGCACGCTGAGGCACCCGCAGAGACTGGTGGAGCACAGGACGGCGATGAGGAGACGAAGGCGCATCGGCGCGCACCTTAACCGACCGTTACGCCCCGGCCAATAATCAATGGTGGATTTGCAGATGAAGAGTGCGAAAGATCCGGGGCCCGGGGCCCGCCGGGCGCTCAACCTCCTGCTCAGCCCAAATGAACGCCATTTCCGACACCGCTCACGCGCGATTTTCCCATCCCCGCGCTTGCACTGCCCGCGTCGTTGGGCATAGGAGCGAACGCATGAAGCCGACACTCTTGCGATGGATCGCGCTGCTGTGGTGCGTGATGATTTTCCCCGCCACAAGCATGGCGAAGGTGCTGCCCGGAATCGACGTCCTGTCCGCCCAGGGATTCGCCTCGCTCCAAGGAAAACGCGTGGGACTGGTGACCAACCAAACCGGCGTCAGTGCCTCGGGCGCGAAGACGCGCGTCGTCCTGAAAAAGAACGTGAATCTCGTGGCGCTCTTCTCGCCGGAGCACGGGATCGACGGCACCGTGGGCGCGGGAAAATACGTCGCCTCGCGCAAAGATTCGCTCACCGGCCTGCCCGTCTGGTCGCTCTACGGGCCCACGCGCAAGCCCACGCCGGAGATGCTCCGTGGCATCGATGTGCTCGTCTACGATATGCAGGACATCGGCGTCCGCAGCTACACTTACGTGAGCACCATGGCGAAATGCATGGAGGCCTGCGGCGATGCGGGCATCGAATTCATGGTGCTCGACCGCCCCAACCCCCTCGGCGGCGACCGCGTGGAGGGACCGATGGTGGAGGAAAAGTGGCGCAGCTTCGTGGGCCAGCTTCCTGTGCCCTACATCCACGGCATGACGGTCGGCGAACTGGCCAACATGGCCAATGCGAAGGGGTGGACCGGCAAGCGCTGCAAACTCACCGTGGTGCCCATGCAGGGCTGGCGCCGCAACATGACGTGGACTGAGACCGGCCTCCCCTGGGTCCAGACCTCGCCCAATATTCCGCGCGCGTCCTCCGTCCCGTATTACGCCGCCACGAGCATCTTTGGCTCGCTGGAAGGCGCGGCGCTCGATGTGGGCATCGGCACCACGAACCCTTTTGAAATGGCGGGTTCCTGTGGCCTCGACGCCGCCCTCTTTTGCGCGCGGCTCGTGAAATGCGGCCTGCCCGTGAAGCCCTACCTCCGCAGCGAATTCGGCGGCGCGCGTCTCGCGCTCACCGCGCTCACGGATGTGAACCTCGCCGCGATCAACGTGCACCTCCTGGCCGAGCTCCAGCGTCTCCGTGGCAAAGGCAGTATCTTCGCCCGCTACCACGACCCGGACGATATTTTGTGGAAGGTCTACGGCAGCACGAGCCTCCGCGCCGACATCGAAAAAGGCACCGCCGCCGAGACCATCATCGCCGGCTGGGCCCGCGGCGTCCAAGGCTTCCGCGGTTCGCGCCAGAGCTATCTCTTGTATTAGCTCCAGGAGAAGCGGCGTCCTCCGGTAAGCGTGAACGGAGTAATGTAGCTGCGACCGGAAGGTCGCAGACGTTCGGACGACGATGGTGCGAGCGTCTGCGACCTTCCGGTCGCAGCTACATGCTTCCTTTCCAGAGGCTAAACAGATATCTGGCCGCCACTCTCCGCGGCATGATGGCCACGGCTCCAGACGCATACGTCCCAAAAGAAACAAATGGCAGTGTGCGCCGGCCATCGCTACGCTTCTCAGCTCCATTTTCCACTACCACTCATGACTGAAATCCCAAAACTCGTCTCCGCCGAAGGCTGGCATATCCTGCACCTCTTTTACAAAGTGGAGCATGGCCAATGGTCGCTGCTCGACTCGGAGGATAAGCTGCGGGCGCGGACCAACCTGAGCGACCTCATCCAGGAAATCCGCAGCACCGAAGGCTGCCAGATTTTGACTTTCTCCATGGTCTCACCGAAGGCCGACGTCGGCTTCATGCTCCTGTGTGCCGACCTGCAGCAGGCGAATGCCCTGGAAAAACGGCTCACCATTTCGCTCGGCCCGGATATCCTCACGCCAGCCTACAGCTTCTACTCCATGACGGAGCGCAGCGAGTACACCACCAGCGAAGCGGAATACACCGCCGAACTGACTGGCAAAGGCCTCGCGGCCGGCTCTCCGGAATTCGACAAGGCGCTCGGCGAATGGCGCGAGCGCATGGCCGTTTACAACAAACACCGGCTTTACCCGGTGCTGCCCACGTGGGAAGCGATGTGCTTTTACCCGATGGCCAAGCGCCGCGGCGTCGGCGGGCAGAATTGGTACGCCACGCCCTTCGAAGAGCGTAAACAGCTCATGCTCGGCCACGCGAAAGTCGGCCGGAAGTGGCACGGCAAAATCCTGCAACTCATCACCGGCAGCACGGGCCTGGATGATTGGGAATGGGGCGTCACGCTGCTCGCGCACGACCCCCTGGACATCAAGGGCATCGTCTACGAGATGCGCTTCGACGAAGTGAGCACGCGGTTCGCGGAGTTCGGCGAATTCTACATCGGCCTCCAATTGCCCATCGAGGAAATCTTCCGCCGCAACCTGCTCTAGCCATGTAGCTGCGACCGGAGGGTCGCAGAGTTCAGCCGACGACTTTCGCAGATCCCATGAAGTCCATCCTCGCACTCCTCACGCTCGCCACCACGGCCCTCGCCGCCAATCCATACCTCGATCTGAAAGACGATCAGCCGGTCACCAAAAACTACGCCGGCAAAGAGTGGGGCGACGAAATCGCCGCGCCGACCGAGGAAGGCGTGGACTTCAGCGCGAAGGTGACGATGCAGCGCGTCGCCGCCATGTCGTGGGGCGAAGTGGTGAAGGTGACCTTTGAGCCGAAAGGCAGCCGGGTCATTCAGCCCATGTTCCTGCTCGTGACGGATGGCCAAATCCTGCTCCTCGATGCCGAGGACATGGACAAAGAGGTGAAGGTCATCGCGGAGATGAAGAAGCAGCCGAAGTATCAAAAGGGCGATGTGCGCGCGCTGGCCGGCGGGTCCCTGAATTTCCAGGACGGCCAGTGGACCACGAAGCTGACGACCAAGGCCGGCACCTGCACCTACCTCAGCAGCCACAATTCCGGCCACTTCAGCAAGCTGGTGTGGAGCAAGGGCGCCGGCCTCGTGGAAATTAGCCACGGCCAGGGCGCCATGCAGGACGGATTCCGTTTGAAGAAGAAAGAATGAACGACCTGGCGCCAGCAGCGAACACCGCGGCTATCGCAGCGAAAAGGAAGCAACTCCGCGAAATCCTCGCGGCGCATGCTCCGCTCGTCATCGCCTACAGCGGTGGCGTGGATAGTACGCTGCTGCTGGCCGAGGCGCACCGCGCGCTGGGCGGCCGGGCCCTCGGCGTGATTGCCGATAGCCCCAGCCTTCCTCGCGCCGCGCTGGCGGAGGCGCTCGCCGTGGCCCGCTCCATCGGCGTGCCGGTGGAAGTAGTGAAGACGCTGGAGCTGGAGAACCCGGACTACGCCGCCAATCCGCCGAACCGCTGCTACTTTTGCAAAGCTGAACTTTTCCAGCGGCTCGATGGCCTCGCGCGCACGCGCGGCTATCGCGCCATCGCCTACGGTGAAAATCTGGACGACCTGGGCCATGAACGCCCCGGCCGCGTGGCCGCCGCCGAGTTCCAGGTTATCGCCCCGCTGCGTGAAGCCGGCCTCGGCAAAGCGGAAATCCGGGAGCTCTCGCGCGAACTCGGCCTGCCCACCTCCGAGGCTCCGGCGCAGCCCTGCCTCAGCTCGCGCATCCCCTGGGGCACGCCCGTGACGCCCGATGCCCTCTCCATGGTGGAGAGGGGAGAAGAGCATCTGCGTGCCCTCGGCTTCCACATTTTCCGCGTGCGGCACATCGTCGAGAACGGCCAGCCCCCGCGCGCCAAAGTCCTCGTCGCGCCCGCCGAGCTCGCGCACGCGCAATCCGTGGCCGCCGAAATCGAGCGCGGCCTCTCCGCCGCCGGCTATGCCGCCGTCGAACTCGATCCCACCGGCTACCGCGGCCCCTCGCTGTAAAGGCTGGCGCATCGAAGCTCGCACCGTGGACTGCGGCAGCTTGCTGCGTGCGGAGGGGATGAATCGGCATCTGGAGAGGAAGTGTGTTTGACCGCGATCTGCTCTCCAATGCTTGCGCCCCCAGGGCCAAGCCGCTTTCCTCTCCCCATGCAGCATCCCATCATCATCGCGCCATCCGTCCTCGCCGCCGATTGGGGCCGCTTGCATGAGCACCTGCGCGAGGTGCAAGCCGCCGGCGCCGATTGGCTACACCTCGACGTGATGGATGGCCACCTCGTCGATAACATCTCCTTCGGTCCCGCTTTCTGCGATTGTGTGGCCAAAGTCGCCACCGTCCCTCTCGACGTCCACCTCATGATTGAGCGCCCCGACCATTACTGGACCCGCTTTTCCAAAGTCGCAAAGAACATCACTATCCACGTCGAGGCGAAGTGCGATGTCGCCGGCACTCTTGCCGCCATCCGCTCCGCCGGCATCGGCGCTGGGATCTCACTCAAGCCCGGCACGCCCTTCGCAGAACTCGAGCCCTATCTGCCCCACGTGGACCTCGTGCTCATCATGACCGTGGAGCCCGGCTTCGGCGGCCAATCCTTCCGCCCGGACATGATGGCCAAAGTGAGCGCCGCCCGCGACGCTCGCACCGCCCACGGCTACGAGTACCGCATCGAAGTCGATGGCGGCATCAACACCGAGACCGGCCGCACCAGCCGCGAAGCCGGAGCCGACACCTTCGTCGCCGGCACCTCTGTCTTCGGGGTGAAAGACATGGGCGCCGCCATGCGCGCCCTGCGCGGGTAAAGGTAGCTGCGACCGGAAGGTCGCGGGCTAATTTTCGATCGGATTCCCTCCTCACGGGAAATCTGCGCCACGCGGGACGGTGAACGCGGGACCGGTTTCCAACCGGTCAGGGTGGGAAACGTAGGGGCGGAGCCTGAGGTTACGGGATAGATTATCTATCGACCACGCTCCAGGCACATCCCATCCCACCACCTGCGCCCCTCTCGCCGCGACCGGTCGAAAACCGGTCCGACGTTCACCGTCCCGCAGGACGTAACTTCCCCCGCTAAACGCGAAGTGCCCGCCGCATCGTATCGGCGAGCACTTGCGTTCTACTGGGAATTGTTCGTTGGCGTTTACGCCGGCAGCGTATAGCGGCCCGGCATCGCCACTGGCGGCTCCGCGAGCTTCATGTTCCACTCCAGCGGCACCTGCGGCGCCCACGTTTCGTTGGACTTGACCGCGTCTTCCCACTCAATGGTGCGGCCGGTGTAGGCGCTCATGCGGCCCATGATGGCGAGCATGGAGCTGTGCGCGAGTTGCTCGCCCATGTTCACTGGCTTGCCGGCGCGGATGCTCTCGATGAGTTCCTTGTGCTCCTGCACATACATGAGGTTTTTCGGGCCGGGGCCCGTGCCGCCTTCGCCGCCATTGCGCTCATAGACCCACTGATCTTTGGGCGTCTGGATGGCGTGGAGCGGCGTGAAGCCTTTCACGGTGCAGTGGCCGTCGGCGCCGGTGATGTAATCGTTGTTCTCCTGCGAGCAGCCGGCCTGCTGGCGGGCAAAGATGAAGCCGCGCTTGCCGTCGGCCCACTCATACATCACCGAGAAGTGATCGTAAATCTGGCCATAGTCGGCCTCCACGCGCTGCTGGCGGCCACCAATGGCCACGCACTTCACCGGGGGCACGTCTTTGAAGGTCCAGCTCATCTTGTCCACGCTGTGTACCGACTGCTCCACGATCATGTCGCCGCTCAGCCAGGTGAAATACATCCAGTTGCGCAGCTGGTATTCGAGGTCCGTCCAGCCGGGTTGGCGCGGGCGCACCCACGGCGTCTGCGTGAGATAGGTGCCGTAGTAGGTCTTGATGTCGCCAATCGCGCCCTCGTGCAGTTTCTTCCAGGTCGCGCGCTCCGCGAAATTGGCGCGCCAGCAAAAGCCACCCTGGATGGCGAGGTTCTTGTCCTTGGCCTTCTTCACCGCTTCCAGCGCATGGCGGATCGACGGAGCGTCAACGCCGAGCGGCTTCTCGCAGAAGACGTGCTTGCCCGCATCAATCGCCTTGTGGAGATGCGCCGGGCGGAAGCCGGGAGGCGTGGTGAGGAACACGATGTCGACGTCCGCGGCGAGCACCTTGTCGATGGCGTCGAGGCCGACGAACTTGTTTGCCCCCACCTGCACGCGCTCGCCATACTTCGTGGCCAGATTGTTGAACGCGAGGTCGAGACGGTCTTGCGCAATATCACCAACGGCGACGAGTCGCACGGCGGGATCGGCCTGCATCGCATCGCCCACCGCGCCGGAGCCACGGCCGCCGCAACCGACGAGACCCACGCGGATCGCTTTGGATTCCTGGGCATTGCCGATGTGGGGAAAGCTGGAAACGAGGGCCGCGCCCGCCAGGCCGGCGGCGCTACGGGAAAGGAAGGAACGGCGTGAAACAGTAGGATTTGGCATGTTCGATATACTGGAAGAGGCGCGGACCATACCGGAGGAATCTGGTTTGTCCAGCGCTCGTTTTGTTGTGGAGAAAAGCAAAAACCCGCGGGGCGGGGGAGTGTTAGGTCCGCTTTCTTCTACCGCTGATGTTCACTCTTTTTCGAGCGGCGCGTCCATGTGGCTCCCGGCTCCGTTCGGGAGTTCTAAACACCGCGCGAAGCGCCCGTCCTGCTTACGCTCCCAGTTGGAATTCAAAGCTATCCACCAGCGCCAGCCAACTTGCCTGTATGACGTTGTCGCTCACGCCCACGGTGCCCCACGTGCGGTGCCCGTCGGTGCTGGTGATGTGCACGCGCGTCTTCGCCGCGGTGCCGGCCTGGCCATTGATGATGCGGACCTTGTAGTCTTCCAGCCGGATGTGGGCGATCGGTGGATGGAAGGGCGCCAGCGCTTTGCGGAGTGCGGCGTCGAGCGCATTCACGGGGCCATCGCCTTCGGCCACCTGGTAGCTCTCCGTGTCGCCCACCCGCAGTTTCACCGTCGCCTCGCATTTGTCCCAGCGCGCCTCGCCGTCGCGGCGGTAGGTGCAGTGGTATTCGAGCAGCGTGAAGAGCGGCGTGTATCGTCCCAGTGCCTTGCGCAGGAGAAGCTCAAACGAGGCCTCCGCCGCCTCAAATTCATAGCCTTCGCTTTCCAGTCGCTTCACTTCCTTGAGGACGATCTGCACTTCCGGCGAGCCCTTCGCAAACTGGTAGCCGAGCGACTCCGCCTTCATGAGCACGTTGGACTGGCCGCTCATGTCCGAAATGGTGATGACCCGCTGGTTGCCCACGAGCGCCGGATCGACGTGTTCGTACGTCCGGGCGAGTTTTTGCACGGCGTGCACGTGCAGACCTCCCTTGTGGGTAAAGGCCGCCTCGCCCACAAACGGCGCGCGCACGTCCGGCGCGACATTCGCCAACTCCGCCACAAAATAGGAGAGGTCGCGCAGTTTTGTCAGATCCGGCACTACCTTGAATCCGAGTTTGAGCTGCAGATTGGCCGCGGCGGTGACGAGGTTGCAGTTGCCCACGCGCTCTCCGTAGCCGTTGATCGTCCCCTGCACCTGGCAGGCCCCGGCGCGGACGGCCGCGAGCGCGTTGGCCACGCCCAACCCGCAGTCGTTGTGGGTATGGATGCCGACGGGCTTGCCCAGATGCACGATCGCCTCGCGCGTCACGCTCTCGATCCAGTCCGGCAGATTGCCGCCATTCGTCTCGCACAGCACCACCAAATCGGCGCCTGCATCGCTGGCCGCCTTGATGGTGCGGAGCGCGTATTCGGGGGCCTCGTTGTAGGCGTCGAAAAAATGCTCCGCATCATACAGCACCTCGCGCCCGTGCCGCTTCAGGTAGCTCACGGTATCGCGAATCATCGCGAGATTCTCCTCGAGCGAAACCTGGAAAACTTCCGTCACGTGCAGCGGCCACGTCTTGCCGACGATGCACACCGTCGGCGTCTGCGCGTCGAGCAGCATTTGCACTTGCTGGTCCTCTTCCACCTTGAGCTTCCCGCGCCGCGTCATCCCAAAGGCGGTGATCTTCGCATGCTTCCACGTGCGCTGGGACGCTTCCTCAAAAAATGCCACGTCCTTCGGGTTGCTGCCCGGCCAGCCGCCCTCGATGTAGTCGATGCCGAAATCGTCCAGTTTTTCGGCCACGCGAATCTTATCGAGCACGGAAAACGAAATGCCTGTTCCTTGCGTGCCGTCGCGCAGGGTCGTGTCGTAAAGCGTTACTCGTTTATTACCCATATGGAAAAAGGGGACAAACCTTAGCGGCTGCCCCGCGCAATGCAAGGCAGGGGAGGGGGATAATGTAGCTGCGCCGGCGGGTCGCGATTATTCCCGTCGGGGTTACCGGGTCACTGGCAGCACTTCCACCAGACCCCGCCACAGCCCCTCACACGCCGCACTGAGCTGCGCCTCCGTCGCGCAATACGGTGGCATCAGCACCAGGACATCCCCGATGTGCCGTGTGAGCAGCCCCTGCGCCCGGGCCGCTTCGCACACCCGATAGCCCACGCGCCGCTCCACTGGAAACGAGCGGCGCGAGGCAAAATCCTCGACCAGTTCCAGCGCGCAAATCAGCCCCTCGCACCGCACATCGCCCACGTGTGGATGTGCCCAAAACCGCTGCGCGAGCCGTTGCAGTGTCGCGGCCAGTGCTTCCCGGTGGTCCGGCGTATGGGTGGTCTGGAGCAGCGCGAGGCTCGCCCGCGCCGCCGCACACCCGAGTTGATTGCCGCTATAGCTGTGCCCGTGGAAAAACGTCTTCCATTCCTCAAATTCGCCCAGGAATGCCGAAAAGATCTCCTCGCTCGCGAGTGTTGCCGCCAGCGGCAAATACCCGCCGGTGATCCCTTTCCCCAGCGCCACCACGTCCGGCGTCACGCCCTCGTGGTGCGCTGCAAACATGGGCCCGGTGCGCCCAAAACCCGTCATTACCTCATCGAGCATCAGCCACACCCCACGCGCTCGGCAAAGTTCCGCCAACCGAGCCAGATAGCCCGGTACATGCATGCTCATGGACCCGGCGCCCTGCACGCGCGGTTCCAATACAAAGGCACTCGCCGTTGGCCCCGCTTCGTCCAGCGCCCGTTCCGCCTCGCGGACGCACTCCCATTCGCATCGCCGTGTCGTCCGCGCGTCCGCGCCGCGTTCCGGCGTCGCGCGATTGTACGGACACCGGTAGCACGCCGGCGACATCACCTCGCGCGTGGAAAACATCAGCCCCCGATACGTCCCGTGAAACAGTGCACTATGCCCCGCGCTCATCGCGCCCACCGTGTCCCCGTGATAGCCCGCCGCCAGCGAGAGAAAGACCGTGCGCTCTTTCTCGCCGCGCTGCTGGCGCGCCTGGTGAATCATCTTCAGCCCCGCCTCGATGGCCGTGCTTCCATCATCGGACAGAAACACCCGCCATCCCGCTGGCTCCTCGGTCTGCGTGTACGCTTGCAGCAGCTCTTTCGAGAATCCCGGCGCCACATCATTCGTCAGCCCCAGGAAAGACGTGTGCGCCACGCGGTCGAGTTGCGCCCGAATCGCTGCATCGATCTCCGGGCGCCGATGCCCGTGCAGATTCGTCCAGATCGACGCGTTGCCGTCGAAATACTCGCGCCCCTGCGCATCCCGCAGAATCGCGCCCTCTGCTTCCACGATCACCAGCGGCTCGCTCGCGCACCACTCCCGCATCTGCGTGAACGGATGCCAGACATGACGGCGATCGAGCGAAGCGGAATCCACGGTTATTCCCGCAAATGCTTCATCGCCTCGCGGATCGCCGGAATCAGCAGCGGCAGACACTCGCCAATCGCCTTCGGATTCCCCGGCAGATTGACAATCAGCGTCTGCCCGCGCGTCCCCGCGGTCGAGCGTGTGAGAATCGCCGTCGGCACCTTCGCAAAACTCTGCATCCGCATGATCTCCCCAAAGCCCGGCAGCTCCCGCTCCAGCACCGCACGCGTTGCCTCCGGCGTTACGTCCCGCCGCGCCGGCCCGGTGCCGCCCGTCGTCAAAATAAGCGCACATTGCTCGCCGTCGCATAGCCGCCGCAGCGTGCTTTCAATCGTCAGCTGTTCATCCGGAATGAGCACCCGCTCCCACTCCACTTCACCAAAACCGGCTTCGCTGAAAACGCGCTCGATTTCCGGCCCGCTGCGATCCTCGTAAATCCCCGCGCTGGCGCGGTCGCTGAGGGTAATGCGCGCCACTTTCATTCCTTGATCTTCTCCACGAGGTGAATGCCGCTGATGACCATCCCTTTGTCCACCGCCTTGCACATGTCGTAAATCGTCAGCGCCGCGACCGACACCGCGGTGAGCACCTCCATCTCGATGCCCGTCTTCGCCGTGGTGCTCGCCGTCGCGCGAATGCTGACCCCGCGCTCCTGCACTTCGAAGTCCACGTCCACCTTGTCAATGGGCAGCCCATGGCACAGCGGAATCAATTCATCCGTCCGCTTCGCCGCCTGGATGGCCGCCACGCGCGCCACCGTGAGCACATCGCCCTTCGGCAGCGCCCGATCGCGGAGCGCCTGCACCGTCGCCGGCGTGCATTCCACAAAGCCGGTAGCGATCGCCTTGCGCCGCTGCACCGGCTTTGCGCCGATGTCCACCATGCGCGCCGTGCCCTCGGCATCGAGATGAGAAAAACTGGGTGTCGTCATGTCGTCAGCATGTGGCTAGCAGACTGCGCCACGCGAGGGAAATGCCGAATGCATAGCTTCGCCGGTGTGCACACTTTGCTCAAACATTCGACCTTCACGCCTCCGGCAAATCCAGCAGCAGCGTCGCCGCCCGCCCACCTTCCGGTGAGTTCGCCTTCACCCGCACGAGCGCATTCACCCCCGCCAGCGAAAACGTATCCCCCGAAGTCGACCACCGCTTCGGCGTCACCGTCACGCGGTCCTTCGACAGCTGCGTCCGCGCCGGCCAGAAAATCTCCCGGTCGTCCGGAGCCAGCGACTCGCCACCCTCCAGCGTGAGCCACTCCTCATGCCATCGTGGCTTCAGCCCCGCCATGCACTCCACCGCCAGGCGCACCGCGATGTGATAGCACACGAAGTGCGATACCGGGTTCCCCGGAATCACAAACGCCGCCTGGTTCTCTCGCGTCGCAAACGTCAGCGGCTTGCCCGGACGGATCTGCACCTTATCGAAATGAATCGTAAACCCCAGCTCCTTCAGCGCCCGCGCGCCGAAATCAAAATCGCCCACGCTCGCCCCGCCGGAAATCAAAAGCAGGTCGCCCGGATGCCGCCCGAGCAGATCGAGTTCATCGATGTCGTCGCCCACCCGCTGCGATTCAAACTTCCCCACCTTCAGCGCCGCCAATTGCGCCGCGAGCATGGTGGAATTCGTGTCCCGAATCTGCCCCGGCCCCGGAACATCCCCCGGCGCCACCAACTCATCACCTGTCGCAAAATGCAGGATGGTCGGCGCCGCGATCACCTCGGGTTGCACCGCGCCGACTTGCGCCAGGATGGCCAGTTCCGCCGGCCCCAGGACCGTGCCTGCCGGCAGCAGTACGTCGCCGGGCGCCGCCTCGCTTCCCTTGGGTCGAATAAAGAGCCGCTCGGAAAACGTGCGGATCGTCACCACGTCGCCTTCGCGCTGCGTGTCTTCCTGCATGACCACCCGCCCGCCAGCCTCCGGCAAAAGGCCTCCGGTAAAAATGCGCATCGCTTCGCCGGCTTGCAGCGAACCCTTTGGCACCGCCCCCGCTGGAATTTCACCCACGATCCGAAAACTCCCGGGCGCCGCATCGGCGCGCACCACATAGCCGTCCATCGTCGCCCGATCCGCGGAGGGATAATGCGTATCCGCCACCAGCGGCTTCGCCAGCACCCGCCCATGCGCGGAGTAGAGCGGCACCCGCATGGGGGCGCGGGGGGCTACTTTTTCAGCAATCACCCGCCGAGCTTCTTCAATGGAAATCATGGGAAATTGAGGATTTGAGATCAAAATGGAGCAAGGAGTTTATACGCGCTCTACGCGCGCAAAGCGCCATCTTTTGCAGAAATTTACAGCGCCACCGGCTCGCCCAGCGTCCGGGCCATCTCCGCCACCCGATACCCAAAGCCGCGTCCGCCCAGCGTCTGCAAATCCAGCACGCCGCCGCGGCGCGAGTAGAGCCCGGGATGAATCTTCGCCTCCGGCCCGCTCGCCGCCGGGCAAAACTGCATCCCATTGCTCTCCACCCCGCGCAGTGTGCCCGCGCTCGCGGCCAGCGAGACGTGGGGAACTTGCGCCAGCATCGAGTTCGTCAGGTCCTGCACCATGATCTGCATCCCGCGCGAGCGCGCCCACGCCAGGCTCAGCAGCGCGCCGGTCAGTGTCTTGCAGGTCTTCAGTGCCACGCCGTCCCAGCCCAGCTCATGGCCCAGCCGCACGAAGCGCCAGTCATGCGCGCTCTCATCCAGAAAGAGCGGCTTCCGCTGGGTGACGGTGCGCACATCGATCCGGTTCGCCTCCAGATCATACGGAAAGGGCTGCTCAATGTACAGGATGCGATTGAAAATCCGCCGTTGCTCCCGCGCCAGCCGGTCGAGGATTTCACATACATACGCCGGGTCCGTTACCGTGCAGTTGAAGTCGAGCGACAGGTCCTCCACGCCCTCGCTCTCCGCGATTTTTCCCACGCGCACGATGCGCTCGTAGTCCCACGCGGCATCCGTCCCGCGCAGCTTGATTTTCAGGCAGCGCAGCCCGTCCGTGATAATCCAGTCGCGCAGCAGCACTGGATGCCCGTCGCGCGGCTCTTCGCCCGTGAGGTCCGCGGGCTCCAGCGCGTCCAGCCCGCCCACGAGATGCCACACCGGCAGCCGCATCTCGCGCGGGCGCAGGTATTGGTCCGGCCGCACCCCCGCGAAGGATTGGTCCCCGTCCAGAAAATCCGCGAGGTCCGGCTCCAGAAACTCTGCTCCCAGTGTCGAAAAAACCGGCCGCTCCTGCAGATTCCCGTAAGCGTCAAAAGTGGCCAGATCAAAAGCTGAGAGACACACCAGCGCCGCCAGATGCGGCATCGCCTCCGCCTGTCCCACATTCGCCTCCGCCAGCAGCGCGTGCAGTCGATGATTCTGATACGTGTCGCCGATTTCCATGGGGTGCCCCATCACCGGATGCTTCGGCAAATCGCGCGCCAGCTCCACACACAGCGCCTTCATGCGCCGTTCCCGTTCTTCCCATGGAAGTTGCGAGGGCCACACCCATGCCACGGAGAGCGGCGTCTCGCCCCAGCCCTCGGCGCAATGGCCCCGCTCATTTTCCACCACCACCCGCACCCGCGCACACGTCACCTGCCAAACCGTCTGTGCTCCGAACTTCAAGGGGATTCGGTGTTGCACGGGGAGAAACCAGAGCTGTGCGTCGCGTAAGCGGATGCCGTGGGGCATGGATTGGATTGTGATGTGAGCTCGTGCTTTGCACAATGGCGAAGCGTGTCATATTGAACAACCCATGACCCCGCCGCGTGAGAAGGTCGATTTTAAGAAAAAGTTGGGCGACGTGCCGCACAAGCCCGGGGTGTACTTGCACCGCGATCGCTTTGGCCGGGTGATCTACGTGGGAAAGGCGCGCGATCTTCGCAAGCGGCTCGCCCAGTATTTTTCCCCCGGTAAACAAATGCGCGCCGATCTCAAAACGCGCGCGCTGCTGGAGGCCGTCTACGATTTCGATTGGCACATCGCCGGCAGCGATCCCGAGGCCCTGCTGCTGGAAGGCCGGCTGATCAAGGAATACCGCCCGCGCTACAACGTCAGCTTCCGCGACGACAAACGCTTCCTCCTCGTGAAAGTCGACGAGCGGGAGGAATGGCCGCGCTTTCGGCTCACGCGCTTCAAAGCCCCGGAGGATGGCTGCCGCTACTTCGGCCCCTTCGCGCATTCCGGTGCGCTGCGGCAGACGCTTGCTTTCATGCGCAAGAAGTTTGGGGTGCTCACCTTTGGCCGCGGCTCCCCCAATGAGCGCGAGCTGAAAAGCAGTACCTACCAGGTGCCCATGAAACTCGCCGACACCACCGTCGAACAATACGGGGAGCGCGTCCAACGCGCCTGCGAGTTTCTGGATGGCCAGTCGAAGGAGATGCTCGATGAGCTCGAAGTCGAAATGCGTGCCGCCGCCGCCAAGCTGGATTTCGAGCGCGCCGCCGAACTGCGCAACATGCTCAACGATTTGCGGGCCACCACCAAATCGATGACCCGCTACACCACCACCATGCGGCATCGGCTCAAGCTCCCCGGCGCCATCAATCCCGAGCAGGATCTGGCGGAGCTCGGCGAAGCCCTCGGCTTGCCCGCCGGGCCGCGCCGCATGGAGTGCTTCGATATTTCGAACATCAGCACCACCCATGTCGTCGCCAGCATGGTGTGCTTCATGGATGGCCGCCCGGCGAATCACCTTTACCGCCGCTACCGCATCAAGACGCTCGAAGGCCGCCAGGACGACTTTGCGAGCATGGCCGAGGTCGTGCGCCGCCGTTACGCCCGCGTGCTCCGTGAGGCCTCGGAGCAAAGCGCCCGCACCACCACGCGCGACGACGGCACGCACATCGAATACGCCCCCGAGCTCTCGCAAGAGCGCCTGCGTGATGCGGTGAAGCGCGTGAACGACCAGGATGCCGACCCCTCGCTCCCGCGCCTGCCCGATTTGATCATTGTCGACGGCGGCAAAGGCCAGCTCGGCGCTGCCTGCAAGGAGTTGCAGCAACTCGGCCTCTACGACGACGTTCCCATCATCGGCCTCGCCAAGGAGTTTGAGGAAATCTACCGCCCGGGAAACCCCGTGCCGCTCATCCTCTCGCACGAAAGCGGCGCGCTGAAGCTCCTCCAGCGCATCCGCGATGAAGCCCATCGCTGGGCCAACGGTTACCATCAACTGCTGATGAAGCGCCGCATTTCCGAGAGCGTCCTCGACGATTGCCCCGGCGTCAGCGATGCCCGCAAGCAGGCGCTCCTCCGCAAATTCGGCAGCGTCGCCCGCATCCGCCGCGCCACCGTCGAGGAAATCGCCCGCATCTCCGGCATCGGCCCCAAGCTCGCCGAGACGATCGTCCAATACCTCCGCGAGCGCAAATAGCGGAGCTGCGACCGGGAGGTCGCGATCGGATCGACAGAACGCAAAAAGCCCTCGCAGTTTTCACTGCGAGGGCTCTTGAAATGCGTGCCCGATCAGCGCGGAAGCTTACGCCCGCCGCCGACGACGCAGTCCCAGCAACGTTCCCAGTCCCGCCAGCAGCGCCGCCGCCGTTCCCGGCTCCGGCACCGCGGTCAGCACCACGTCGTTATTGTTGGAACCGCCCGCATACGAGATTTGGAACGGCTGCGCGCCCACCGTGAAGACCGAGCCTTCGCTGAGCGGATTACCGCCATAGGTCAGCAGCCCCGTCGTCGTGATGGCGTCAACGCCGTCGTTATTGATCAGCGTGAAGGAAATGCTGTCGTCATCCGCCGGGTCATAGCCCCCGCCGAGCGAGACCGTGAGCGGCGTATTGCTGTTAAAGGCCACCGTCCCCGCCACATTGAGCTGATCATAGCCGCCCACTCCCGCCGTGGCGCCATTGAGATCCACGGCGAAAGTGCCGCCGCCAAAGACCGCGTTGCCAGAAGCCAGGATGCCCGCGAGGCCTGCGCCCGTGCCAGGCGCCAGGATGCCGCCGCCATTGACGTTCACGGGACCGAGTGTGCCCGTGCCGCCGAGGGTGCCCGCACCGCTCACCGTCGAGGTGCTGGCGGAAATGGAGCCGGTCACGAGTAGCGTGCCCGCCGTCACCGTGGTTGCACCATTGTAGGTGTTGCCATTGTTGGAGAGGGTCCAGGTGCCCGCGCCGTCGTCCTTGGTCAGCGAAACCGTAAACGATCCGTTGCTGATGAGACCGCTGATCTCACCCGTCGACGAACCGCGCAAATACATCGTCCGGGCGCTGCCAGCCGAGGTAATCGATGCGATGTTGCCCGTAATTTTCAGGTTGCCGCCATTGGATGTAAACGTCGTGCCGCCACCACCGCTGTTCAGCGAAAATGCACCATTGATCGTGTTGTTGCCCGCGAGATTCACAATGGAACCGCCATTCGCAATGGGCAGGCCGCCACTGATGGCATCGTAGCTCGTATTGAAACTCACGTTCGATGGCAGGGTAATGTCTCCGCCCGAGCCATCCAGTTGCAGCGACGGGAAGCTGTTCGGATTGCTCACCGGGATGATCGTGACCGTCTTCGCGCCCGTGCCGAGCGCGTTGGCATTGGTAATCACCAGCGCTCCCGACTTGATCGACACCCCACCGGTGAAAGTGTTGTTGGCCGTCAAAATCAGCGGATCATTGATCAGCGTCTGCTGCGTCGCGTCTTGTTTCAGGATTCCGCCCGCGCCGCTGATCACCCCGGCAATCGTCACCGGACCGGAGCCATCGGCCACCGCGCCCGTGTCAAAGGTCGCCGTCGCGCCGGACGCCACCGAAATGGTCCGCGAAGCCGGCAACGTGGTCGCAAGGGAAAATCCAAGTCCGCCACTCGCCGAGAAATTCACGTTCGTCCCCGTGAGGCCGAGCGACGAATCGCCCGCGATGCGCAGCGTGCCGCCGGAAATCGTGGTGCCGCCCGTGTAGGTATTCGGGCTGTTCAGCACGACCAGGCCGGCTCCCACCTTGCTCAGTGCAAATCCGCCGCTCACCGCGCCGTTGATCACGATGCCGCCCGTGCTGCTCCCGCCGATGGCGCTGTCACTGGCGAGGGTGATGGGGCCGTTCAGCGTTGCCACCACCGCAGTTGTCTGGTTGCGCAGCGCCCCGGTGCCCGTGAGGCCCGTGCCGTTGATCGTCAGCGGTTCCGTATAGGTGGCCGAGGCGGAGTAAAATTCGATCGACGCTCCGCTCTGCACGGTCGTCGTTCCCAACACTGCCGAGCCCAGCGCATTGGCATTGCCCGCGTTCAGCAAGCCGGCTTCCACGACAATGTCACCGGTAAAGGATTGGAAGCCCGGCGAGGTCTGCCCGCTGTAGCCGAGTGTGAGCGTGCCCGCGCCCCGCTTCGTCAGTTTGCCCGAGCCCTGGAGCTGCGCATTCGTGGTCCCCGTGCCGTTGCCCGTGCCATCATCGAGCACCAGCGTTACGCCGGTCGGCATATCGAACACACCACCGCCGCTCCCCATCACAAAATATTTGGAGCCGCCCGTCGGGTTATAGCCATTGTTGGCGCCGTTCAGCACCATCGAGAAAGTCCCGCCGTTCGAGAGCGTGATCAGCTTGGGATTTCCCGTGCCCAGCAGATTGGTGTCCGCCGAGGTGGTCGGAGTCGGCGCGTTGATCGCCAGCGTGCCGCCGTTCACGTAGATATTCCCCGTGAAGGTATTGGCCGTATTCGTCAGCAGCAGCGTGCCGTCGCCGGATTTGGTCAGCCCGCCCGTGCCGCCGACGATGGCGCTAATCGTCAGCGTGGAGCCCGCCACCGGCGTGCTCACAATCAAATCATTTGCGCCCGCGGTGAGCGCGCCCGTCGTGCCCGAGATGGTGTAGGCATTCGTCGAGCCGCCGGCATACATGATGCCGCCTGTGCCCGCGCCGAGGCTGCTTACTGTGAGGTTGCTCGCGCCTAGCGCCAGCGATTGCGTCGCCGCCGTATCGACAATCTTCACCGTGTTCGCCGTCACCGCTCCGGTCAGCGTGTCCACCTGGGAGGCTACTGCGGCCGGTGTCTGCAGGTAGTTCGCCGTGTTGACGCCGCCGGTGAGCACAAACGCCGCGTAGGAGCCGGCGGCCAGGGGCGCCGGATTATTCGTGCCGGACTTGATGGCCCAGTCGCTGCCAAAGGTCGCCCAGCCACCCAGGATGCCCGCGCCGTTCATCGCGTTGGCAAACGTCACACCGTTGTTGGCCGCCGCCGCGCCATTGGCCGGATCGGTGAACTTGATGGTGCCTCCGCTGGCCCGGGTGATGGTCTTGAGATCCACCTGGACGGGATTCGCCGTCGGATCGTTGGAGATGGTCACCGCGCTGCCGCCCGCCGCCAGCGTGGTGCTGGCAAAGGTTTGCAAGTTGGTCGTGCTGGCCTTGCCGGTCACATTCAGCGTGCCGCCGCCCAGCGAGAGCACCGACGTGCTGGAGACGATGTTCGACGCCGGCGTGGCATTGGCAAAATCCAGCACCAGCGTGCCGCCATTCACCGCCGTCGTGCCCGTGTAGGTGTTCGCACCGCGCAGGAACCAGGTGCCGCTGCCCGCCTTGGTCAGGGAGGTTTTGTTGGTCGTGGTATTGTCCACGATGTTGCCGCTGATTACGCCCGTGCCGCTGGTATTGCCCTGCAGCGTCAGCGTCTTGCTGCCGCCGCCCGTGGCGGTGAAGTTCGAGCTAAAGCCCAGCGTGCCGCTGCCGGCTTGCTCCAGCGTCGCGCCGGCGGTGGTGCCTGCCAGATTGATCACGCGGTCCGTCGTTTCGCCCGTGCCCGTGTAGATGAGCGACGACGCGTTGTTCACGCTGAGGCCAATCGTGCCGTTCGCCACCGTTGTCGGTGCGCCCAGCGAGCTGCTCGCCGTGCCGCCGGAGACGCGGTTCAGCGAGGACACATAGACTTGGCCGGATTGGATGGCCGTCGCGCCGGTATACGTATTCGCTCCGGCGAGAACCACGGCCCCAATGCCGCCGTTGTAAATATCCATCGCACTGCCTGCGCCGTTGGCGATCGGCGCATTGATGATCAGCCGCGAGTTCGCCGCCGCGCCCACGTCGCCGTTGTTGAAGGCGAGCTGAATCTTGCCGCCGCCAGTCGCATTGATGGTCGCGGAGATGCTGCCGCCCGTCGCCTGCATCAGATTGCCGCCGTCTACACCCACATTCGCGGTCGTGGTGCCGATGTCGATGCGCCCGCTGTTGGAGAGCTGCAGCCGCGGGTAGGCATTGCTTGGCGCCGCGAGGTTCAGGGTATTCACGCCGGCCTGGTTAAAGGTCGCGGTGCCCGTGTACGCCGTGTTGAAGGTCACGTCGTCCTGCCGGTTGTAGCTCAGGGTGCCATTGATGGTCAGTGCGCCGGCCGTGTTAAAGCTGCCCGTCAAGCCGCCATTGCCGATTTGCAGGGTGCCGCCCGCGTTCACGGTAGTCGTGCCCGTATAGTTGTTGTTGTTCGCCAGCACCGCCACGCCGCTCAGGCCTACCACGAGGTCGCGCGCTCCCGTGATCGCATTGGCATTGCTCAGGATGAGGGTGCCGCCCGCACCGCCGAGCCGGTAGGTGCTGCCATTCGGGGTGAGGACGCCGGTGTAGGCCGCCGAGCCCGTCGCGCCGAGCGAAAGGTTCGCGTAGCCGGTAAAATCAAGGTTGTTGCTGCTCGCCACGTTGCCCAGCGCCACCGCGCCCGTGGAGCCGGTGGTGATGCGGCTCACAAACGTCTGATCCAGCGCCGCGCCGAGCGCCACCGCGGCATTCGTGCCGCCGAGGGTGATGGTCGTGTTCGTCGCGCCAATCGAGGTCGCCGTGGTCGCGACGACGTACGCCGAGGTAATCGTCGTGTTGCCGCCATACGTGTTGCCCGCATTGGAAAGCGTCAGCGTCTGTCCAAACGTCGTGCCGGGAATCACCGTCAGTCCGCCCGTGCCCGTGATCGCGCCGCTGATGTTGAAGCTGCGCACGTTCGCATAGTTATACCAGTCGCGCATTCCCACCACGAGGCCGCCGCTTTGGAGGGTGATCGCGCCGCTCGCCGTCGAGGTGCCATTGTTCGGCGACAGGATGCCGCCATTCGCGGTGATGGGGTTCGCCGCCGTCAGGCCGCTGCCGATGCCCAGTTCACCTGAGGTGGCAAAGTTGCCCGTGCCATCACCGTTGAGGGTAATCCCCACGGTCGAGGGCACCGCATTCGCGATGCCGTATTCGATGGAGCCGCCCGCCGCCACCACGATCGAACCGGTAAAGCCGGCCTGGGCCGTCGCCAGGCGCAGGTTGCCGCCAAACTGCACCGGCGTCGCCGCGCCTTTGACGGTGAGCGTGCCGCTGCCCGCCAGCTTGCTCGCGGTATTGAAATACAATTGCGTGTTCGTGACCTCGAAGGTCGCGCCGCCCGCCCCGACGGTAATCAGGTGGCTGTTCGTCGCCGCCGCGGCCGTGGTGGAAAAACGGAGCGTCGCGTTGTTGTCGATGTTCAGCGCCGCCGCGGCCGCGCCGAGATTGTTGTCCGCGCCAAATTGCAGCGTGCCCGCATTGAGCGAGATCGTGCCCGTGTAGGAGTTCGCTCCGGAAAGAATGAGCGTGCCCGTGCCTTTCTTTTCCAACGCCGCCGAGCCGGAGACGACCCCGTTGATCGTCAGCGCTCCCGTACCCACGGTGTCGATCGAGCTGATCGCTGAGACCGCCACCGTGCGCGTCGTGCCCAGGCTGGTCGCCGCCGCACCCGTCCATTGCAGGGAGCCGCCCCCCAGCGCAATCGTGTTTGTCGCCGCCGCGTTGCCCAGGTTTGTGCTCGCGCTGAAGCTGAGCACGCCTTGGTTGACGTTCGTCGCCCCGGCATACGTATTCGTCCCTCCGAGGATCAGCGTGCCATTGCCCGCTTTCGTCACTCCGCCCGCGCCCGCCAGGGTGGAGTTCACGATGGCCGTCACCGCCGGCAGCACGTTCACCGTGCCGCTCGTTAGCGTCAGGTCGCCTCCCGTGAGCGTGTACGCGTCATCGAATTCGATGGAATTCGCCACCTCGCCGGTGCCCAGGGTGACCGTCGCTCCCGTCAGCGGAATCGGGGTCTGGAAAACCACATCGTCCGTCGACAGCGGTTTCAGGGTCAGTGACCAGTTCGACGGCGTATCCCACAGCGCATCCGTTCCTCCCGTCCAGTTGTTGGCCGCCGATACTGGGCTCAGCGCCGCTCCCATCCATGCCCCAATGGACACGGTCAAGGCGCTCAAACGCAGGGCGCGGGTGGAAAGGCGACGGTGGGAGACGACGGGAAAGGGACGGAAACGGTTCAGCATGAAAGAAAAAGGGTCGGGACGGGTAGCCGCAAACATGCCGCCCGCAAACTCTTTTTACACAAACTTTGCGTTCACCTCGTCAGGACCGCCCCGGTTTCTTCCAGCCACGCATTTAATAATGGAGCTGTGACCGAATTCGAGCGGAGCGAATCGGAGATGGCCGAAGGAAAAAAGCCCGCCGAAGGCGGTCCAGAAGGGGGGCGAGCCGCAGCGAGCAGCAACGGCGCAATCTTTTTTTGAAATTCCCAAGACTCCCTACTTCCCCCCATGCCGATACACCCACATCACCCCATCCTCCGAACTATCTCCCGCCACATGGAAATAGTACACCCCCAGCGCCGGCTCAAAAAAACCATTCGTGCTGTGCCTCCATTTCTCCGGCAGCCGCGCTGCTGCCTCGCTCCACGCATTCTTCTCCGGGTCATAGACAAAGATTCCGTGCTCCTCCTGCTTCCCGCCGTACCGAAAAACGATCACCGAATCGCTCGGCGCATCGTACGCCATCATCGATTCATTCGTCGGATACGAGTTCGAACCATGGCACGGCGCTCCCTCCGGCTTCGGATCGATCCACGCATTCGTTTTTAGGTCATAGATGCGCAGCGCGTTCGTCCCCTCCGGCGTCACCGGATAGCTCCCGCCGCCGATGTAAATCCGCTCCCGCTTCGGGTCATAGCATGAGGTCGCATCGATCCCAAACGGCAGCTTCGGTCCCGTCGGGTGCACCTGCGTCCACGCATTCGCCGCCGTGTCGTAAAACCACACGTCTTCCACATGCCGAAAGAACGCCCGCTTCTGCCCCGGCAAATAGGTGAACGTATCCCCGTAGCTGCTCGGCGGGGTCGGCGTTGCCGTCACTTGCCGCGCCCAGTGTCCGGTCCTCCCATCATAAAACCACGGGCTCGAGTGCCCCGTGTTTGCTTTCTTCCCGCCCAGCCAGCCCTCGCGCCGCTGCTTCAGCGCCTTCGCGAGATAATCATAGTTCATGCACGGCATCCCCATGAATCGGTGCGCATCCGTGTCGTAGGTCACATTCTCGTACGCATGCCCCCACTGCGAAAGCGGAATCGGCTCCCCGTCCGCATTCACCTCAAACCCATCGGCGTTCAACTTCAGCTCCAGGTTCGCTACGTCCGACCCCGGGTGACAGCAAATCCACCGGTGCTGCGGCACGTCGTAAAACCACAGGTCGTCCATCACATGCCCATCCGGCTTGATGAACCCATGCACCCCTTCGCCCGTCAAAAACGCTCCATGCAGTTCCGGCGCATAGGGCATCCGGCAAGCCCAAGCCCGCCCCCGCGCCCGCCCCCACTGCGGATCCGCCGCCGGCGCCCCCAGATTCAGCCAGCTCCCCGCCGGCAGCGCCCGAATCTTTTCCACCTGCGCTCCCTCCGCACTTGGCAGAGAGGCGAGGGGACCTTTGCGTAGAGCCGGATCCGCCGCCAACGCTGTGAATGCAATCGTGAGAAGCGCCGGGAGAAGGGCAAAGCCTGTTTGGTTCACGGGAGATGGAGGTGGCATGGATGACAATATCCGAAGGCAAAGTTTGTTGGCTGGGGATTTCGAAAGTGCGCCATTCGCGGGCACCCCGCGCCCATCTTCAGCCACTTACCCGGCGAAATTCCCGCGCCTTTCGCAAAGCACTATCGCTTCCGTCCCTGAAATGCTACCTTCCCGCCGCAAACAAATTCCCATGCTTTCCCGGGCACGGCGATTGTTCTGCCAGTTCACATCATGAAACATCTCCTGTCGCGCCGCACTGTCCTTCGTGGTCTTGGCACCATGCTCGCCCTCCCGTGGTTGGAGGCGATGGGCAGCGTGACGGGCTGGGCTGCCGGCGCCGACGCCAAGCGTACGGCTCCCAATCGCCTCGCTTTCGTTTATGTGCCGAATGGCAAGGACATGCCGAACTGGACGCCCAAGGACACCGGCGCAAATTACCAGCTGACCGAAATTTTGCAGGAGCTGGCGCCGCACAAGGCCGATTTCAACGTTCTCACCGGCCTCGCCGCTGACAAAGCCCGCCCGCATGGCGACGGTGGAGGCGACCACGCCCGCGCGATGGCCGCCTTCCTCACCGGCGCCCAGCCGCGCAAGACGGATGGCACCGATATCCACTGCGGCACTTCCGTGGACCAGCTCGCCGCCCAGCGTGTCGGCGAGCTCACGCACATCCCGTCGCTGGAACTCGGCTGCGAGCAGGGGAACATGGCCGGCAACTGCGACAGCGGGTATTCGTGCGTTTATTCAAACACCATGGCCTGGCGTTCGCCTACCCAGCCGCTGCCCAAGGAAGTGAACCCGAAGATCGTCTTTGAGCGCCTCTTCGGCGGCTCCGACGCCCAGGCTCGCGAGCGCCGCCAGGCCTCCCGCAAGAGCGTGCTCGATTTCATCCGCGAGGACTCCAAGTCGCTCAACACGCGCCTCGGCAAATCCGATCAGCAAAAGCTCGACGAGTATTTCACCAGCATCCGCGAGATTGAACAGCGCATGGCCCGCGCCAATTCGCTCCCGCCGCTCGTGCTGCCCACCGATTTTCCGCGTCCCGAGGGCATCCCCGGCACCTATGAGGAGCACGTCCGCATGATGATGGATCTCATGGTCCTCGCCTTCCGCTCCGACGCCACGCGCATCTGCACGCTCGTCCTCGCGAATGAAGGCAGCAACAAGCCGTATCCATGGATCGGCGTGAAGGAATCGCACCACGAGCTCTCCCACCACGGCCGCGACCAAAACAAGATTTCCAAGATCCGCGAGATCAACAAATTCCACGTCCGCCAGTTTGCCTACCTGATGCAGAAAATGAAGAGCACCGCGGAAGGCGACGGCAACCTGCTCGACCATGCGATGGTCACCTACGGCAGCGGCAACTCCGACGGCGACGCCCACAATCACGACAACCTGCCCATCCTGCAGGCCGGCCGCGCCGGCGGCACCATCCAGACCGGCCGCCATATCCGCTACGATCACGAGACCCCGCTCAGCAACATGTGGGTCTCCTTCCTCGAGCGCATCGACGTCCGCACCCCCGTCGGCGACAGCACCGGCGGCCTCAAAGAGCTGGTCGCTTAAGTCGCGACCGCAAACTTGTATGCGGCCCGAAGGGCCGATGGATACTAGCCGGGGGCTTTAGCCCCCGGATCAAGTAACGATTAAATGTGCCGCGAAGTCGGCGCCGGAAACGATGAATCTACGCTCGTTCCCGCCGAATCCTCACCCCCACATACTCCGTCTCCGGCAGGATGTGCTTGTGCACCTCCACCTCCACTGCTGCCAGCGGGTAGTGGGTGAGCAGCTCCCGCGCGATATCCTCCGCCAGCGTCTCCACCAGCAGCCGTTGCCCCTGCACCGCCAATTCCTTCACCCGCGCTGCCGCCGCCGCGTAGTCCACCGTCCGTTCCAGCACATCATCCACCCCCGCAAACCCGCCCGTTTTTTCCAGAACCAGTGACACCTGTAGTCGCTGCGGCCGCCGCCGCTCTTCCTCCGTGGCCCCGATGAACGACGACACGCACAACTTCGAAATGAGAATCTGGTCCGGCATTCCCCGGAATGTGCCACCGGCCGCCTTTTCCGGCAACCATCCACGTGAAACGTTTTACACTCAGTCCACCGAAATGAAGAATCCGAAATCCTGAAATCCTGTTTTCTAAATTGGAAAATTGGGAGCAGCTTACTCCCGTGAATCAATCCGCTCTACCGCCCGATGACCGCCGCCGGCTCGCCGACCTGCGCGCCCGTCTCGACGGCCTCCGGCGCTACTTCGTCGGCTATCCCTGCAACCAGGAGTTTGATTACCAGGAACTCGCGCCGTTCTTCGATTTCTCGATCAACAACGTGGGCGACCCCTTCGGCGGCTCGAACATCCCGCTGAACACGCACGAGTTTGAGCGCGACGTGCTCGCCGAATTCGCCGATCTCACCAAGGCGCCGAAGGACGCGTGGTGGGGCTATGTCACCGCCGGTGGCACGGAGGGCAACATGTATGGCCTCTACGTCGCCCGCGAGCTTTACCCCGACGGCATCTGCTATTTCAGCGAAGACACGCATTACTCCGTTGCCAAGGTGCTCCGCCTGCAGCACACGCGGAACATCATGATCAAGTCGCAGTCCAACGGCGAGATGGACTACGATGATCTACGCGAAACCCTCCGTATCCACCGCGATGTCCCGCCCCTCATCTTCGCCAATCTTGGCACCACGATGAAAGGCGCCTGCGATAACCTTGCGACCATCCGTTCGATCATCGACGACCTCGCCATCGGTAGCTCCTATATTCACGCGGATGCCGCGCTGAGCGGGATGATCCTTCCGTTCGTCCCCGAGCCGCAGCCGTGGAATTTTGCGGATGGCGCCGACAGTATTTCCATCTCGGGCCACAAGCTGCTCGGCTCGCCGCTGCCCTGCGGCGTCGTCCTGGCCCGCAAGAGCCACGTGGATCGCATCGCGCGGAGCATCGAGTACATCGGCGCGCTCGATACCACCATCGCCGGCTCGCGCAGCGCCATGGCGCCGCTGTTCCTGTGGTATCGCCTGCGCAGCCTCGGCCGCGAGGGCTGCCGTGCGATCGTGAACCGCAGTCTCGCGCTGGCGGACTACGCCATCGCCGCGCTCGCCCGCTACGGCATCGAGAGCTGGCGTCATAAGAATTCAGTCACCGTGGTGTTCCCGCGTCCGCCCGCCGGTTTCATGCGCAAGTGGATTCTCGCCCCGCGCAAAAACATCGCCCACATCATCACCCTTCCGCACGTTCGCGAAGACATCATCGACGAATTCGCTTCCGACCTCGCCGCCGCCTTCGCCCAGGAAAAACAGCCATGAAACAATTGACCGTCCTTGTCCCAAATCAGCCGGGACAGCTTGCCACGATTACCGAGGTGCTCGCGAATGCGGGCGTGAACATCGAAGACTTCGACGTTGAGAGCAACGGCGCCGACGGCCTCATCTCGCTCACGGTCGATAAATACGACGACGCCATGCGCGCCCTGCGCGATGCCGGCTATCGCACGGTCACCCAGGACACGCTGCTCATCCGCCTGGAAGACAAGCCCGGCGCGCTCGCGATCATCGCCGCCCGCTTGAAGGACGCCGGCCTCGATCTGCGCTCCATGCATATCATTCGCCGGGCGGAAAATATCAGCATTGCCAGCCTCGTGGCCAACGACAACGCCAAGGCGGCCGCCGTCCTGAAGGATGTACTCATCGCCGGGGAAGGACGGGCGTGATGGGAAGTGGTGTGTGGCAGCCCGGAGGGCTCAGAGAAACTAGCCGGGCGTCCCACGCCCGGTCAGAAGCACCCCGGATGGGGCGCAAGAAGTGATCGCGAAAGCAAACGCTTCTCGAACCCCATCCGGGGTTCTTTCCCCCGCCCTCCGGGCTGCCACACGCCACTTTCTTTCACGCGCGGGAAGCAAGTAGCTGCGATCGCAGGCTTCCCGCGGCACGGAAAATGATCAATCTGTGCGCATGAATCCATCGCTTCGTGCCCATGAAATACCTGGTGTCGCTACCTTTGAAGAAGGTCCCGGCGGCTTGCCGGTACTGGTCATCCGCACGCCGATCGCTGAGGCCCGTGTCTTCGTGCATGGCGCCCAGTTGACGCACTGGAAGCCGGCGGCCCAGGAACCCATGATCTTTCTTAGCGCGGAAAGTCTCTTCCAGGAAGGTAAGGCCATCCGGGGCGGCGTGCCCGTCTGCTTCCCCTGGTTTGGCCCCTACGAGGGACAGCCGGCGCACGGCTTTGTCCGGAACAAATCCTGGACCGTGGAATCCGTGGTGCAGCGGGAATCAGGCGCCGTGGGCATCACGCTCCTGACCGCCTCCGACGAGTCGACCCGCACGCGCTGGCCGCACGATTTTGAAGCCCGGCTCACTTACATCGTGGGGACGAAGCTGACGATGGAGTTTGCCGTGAAAAACACCGGCGCCGCGCCCTTCACGTTCTCGGAAGCGCTGCACACCTACTTTGTGGTGGGCGATGCGCGCCAGGCCGTGGTGAAGGGATTGGAAGGTGCGGAATACCGCGACTTCCCGGACCGCACGAAGATCCTGCGGCAAATGGGCCCCATCCAATTCGCGGGCGAAGTCGACCGCGTGTATGTAAACACGCAAGCCACCTGCATCCTCGAAGACCCGGTGATGGGCCGCCGGATTCTCGTCGCCAAGAACGGCTCGGATTCGACCACGGTCTGGAATCCGTGGATCGCGAAATCGGCCGCGCTATCTGACTTCGGCAACCACGAATGGGAGCGCATGGTCTGCATCGAGACCGTGAACGCCTTTGAGAACTCGCCGACGGTGGCCCCCGGCGCGACCCATTTGATGGCCACCCAGATTTCGGTGGAGCCGTGCTAGAACGACGGGGGAAGAACGGTAGCTCTTCAAATCTGCCGAAGCCCGTGTAGCTGCGACCGGAAGGTCGCAGAGCGAGCGCCGCGACATCTGTGGCCCGACGCTCTGCGTCGGGCCTTAAAAACCGAGCCAAGGCGTTGGATGGGTGAGCGACGGGCAGCGTGCCCCTCCTTCCAAGCGAGCCCGAGCGAGCCCGCAAAGGTAGGGATGGCGCGCCGCCGCCGTCCCTGATTTCGCTCAGAGCGCCAACGAGTTTCACTACTCGTAATCGACTGGGAGTACGTCTCTTTCCATGCGTAAATTGGCCGCGGAAGCCGTCCGACCCCCGAGCGAAATTGGGGACGGCGGCGGCGCGCCATCCCTACCTGCGCTGCTCGCTCCACTCGCTTGGCGAGAGGGGTGCGCGCTCCGGCGTTCGATTACCATACGCCTGACGGACCCATTCAGGCGCGAAACAGACACTCCGGTAGCAGCTACATTGCATCCCGTTTGATCCGAGCGGTTGCAACCTCAACGAAATCGATTAGCGAACGCCGACAATCCGCTGACTCGGGCCGGAGCGCCCGAGCGCGAAGGTGTGATCTTTTTTTTGGCCGACGAGCTGCTGCCCCAATGGCGAGGCCGGGGTGATGACGACGATCTCGCGCCGGCCCATCGTCAATTCCGTGCCGCCACCGCCGGGCGCGAGGAAGTAGACGGTCTCCTCGGTTCCCGAGGCGGGCGCGACGGTCACCAGCGCGCCGACGCCGGCGGCTTCGGTCGGAGCAAAGTCGCGCAGCGGCATGGATTGAATCTCCGCGATGTTGGCTTCGAGCTGGGCTATCTGGCGGCTTTGTCCGGCAGCGAGATAGGACAACTCCAGGCCGCGGGTATCATACTTGTTTTCGGCTTTGTTCTGCGGGTCGGTGGCGCCGGCTTCGGCCTCGCGGCCGGCTTTGAAGCGGCTGGCGAGCTCCTCGCGCAGGCGCGTGAGCAACGCCTCGCGAACGGCGGATTTGTCGATGGCGGGAGAGCGGCTCACGGCGTGACAGTAACTTCGGCGCTGAACATGAGCTGGCGGTCGCCGCGTTCGGTCAGCGTCTGGTGGAGCGTGCCGATGGTGCGGTGCACGGGGTTTTTAAAGAGCGACTTGTCGCCGGATTGAAGGGTGACGGCTTCGTCGAGATTCAGCATCGCATCGTTGAGGCGGACGCTGACGGTGGGAACATCCTTCGTGTGGATGTTGATCGTTTGGTGGTCGCGCTCGGCGATGATTTCCTGGCCGGCTTTGGCGTTCTCTTTGGGCACCGCGAGCCAATAGAAGCTCGTGTGCAGCACATCGTCCTGGCGCCAGCAGACACGCGTGGGGATGGGATTGCGGGTGTACTTTTCCATCCACGGGATGGCTTTGCGATCTTCCAGATCCATCCAGTGGCTTTTGCCGGCGTGGAGCTCGGTGAAGTGCATGTAGCCCGCGGGATCGTCCTTTTGCAGGGCATCGAGTTTTTGGCCCCATTCGACGGCGATTTTATTGCGGTTGTAACCGTTGTCCTTCTCGCCGACTTGGATGGCGAAGGGGACGTTGCGCAGGCCGAGCGGCTGGGTTTCGTTGGGGTGGCCGGCCATCATGGACGCAGCGGCCCAGCGGTCGGCCATGCGCGGGGCGAGCTGATAGACCCCGTCGCCGCCGGCGGAGTAGCCGAGGATAAATACACGGTCAGGGTTCACATTCTCCAGCGCGACGAGATCCTCGATGAGGCGATCGAAGAGCGGATCAATGTGCGCCTCGTGCCACAGGTTCCACGTATTGGTGGGAGCGCGCGGCGCGACGTAAAGACCCTCGGCGGGAGCGTAGGGTTTGCTGAGTTTGATTTGGTTTTGCCACTGACCGTCGTTCATTGAAGCCGGGCCATTGCCGCCGCCGTGCATGGAGATGAAAAGACTGCGGCCGGCGGGCGGGGCATTCTCCTTTTTCCCAAACGGGACGATTTCAAATTTCATCTCGTGATCCCCGACGCGGATGACTTTGGCCTCCAGTTCGGCGGCGCGGGTCTGGCGCAGATCGGCGAGGTGGTCCGCCCACAGGAGATCGGCCGCGCGGGTCGCATCTTTCTTGGTCAAAGCCACGGTGGCGAAGGGGGCTTTTTCGAGAACAGGACGCGCGGCGCGGTCGGTTTCGAGCCAATGGCTGAGATCGGCGACGGCCTGTTGGGATGGTGCTTCAGCGGGCAGTTCAGCACGGCTACTGGGGAAAATGGCGAGCAGGCCGAGGAAGGTGAGAAAGGGACGCATGTGCTTTCTCTTTAACGGTCGCACACCGCCGCTGGCAAACATGTTGCCAGCGGCGGCGTGGCCGGCTGTCGCCGGGTCCGTCACTTGGGAGGCACCCACGCCAGCGCTCCGTCTGCGCCAACGCAGGAGCACAGCCCCAGCGAAAATCGGATGTGAGGAGAATGCCGAACTTCATTGCCGCTGTGAAGGGTGGGGGATTCCACTCTTTCGCGGAATGATTCCACTTTTTCGAAGCACGTAGGTGAATGAATCGCTTCGTGTCGCTTTTTGAATATCCGACCGCGCCTATAGGCTTGGCGCGAAACCGGATCGGGCGCTCCGGACCTCCTGCCGCCACACCGTCGGCGTGGTGCCGTGGCTCTGGGCAAAGACGCCGCAGAGTCGCTTGGCCGTGCCGAAGCCGCTTTCGGCGGCGATAGCGTCCAACTTCAAATCTGTATCGCGGAGCAGGCGCGAGGCGCAGGCCAGGCGCACGCGCTGCATCTCCGCACGGGCGCTGCGGCCGACGCAGCGTTTGAACTCCGACTCAAAGACGCGCTCGGACATGCCGGCGAGGCGGGCCAGCTCGGAAAGCCGCACGGGCTCGTAGTAGCGCTCGCGCAGATGGAGCAGCGCGGCGGTGATGCCGGCGGAGTCGGAGACGAACGTGGCGGTGGATTGGCGCGCCACGACACCGAGCGGCGGCACCGAAAGGCGCGGTGCTGGAGCGGACGTGCCATGCATCATCGTCTCGAGCAGTTCCGCGGCTTCGCGGCCGATGCGGCGGTGATTGAGATCGACGGAGGAAATGGGCAGGGGCGAAATGCCGAGCTCGATGTGGCGATTTTCGCAGCCGAGAATGGCGACATCGCCGGGGACGCTGAGGCCGGCGAGTTCGCAGGCAGCGAGAAGTTCGAGCGCGCGGCGGTCGTCATCGCCCATGACGGCGACCGGTTTGGGCAACGCGGCCAGCTGGCGGGCGAGCCATTCCAGGCGGGCTTCGCGCGGGATGTCGTCGAGATCGCGATCGGGATGCGCGGCGGGGAAATCCAGGCGATGCATGGTGCGGCAGGCGCCGAGGATCGCCGTCTCAAACGCCTGGCGCATGACGTCGGTCTCGGCGGCGGGCATGAGCCAGTAGAATGCGAAATGGACGTGCCCGAGATCGAGCAGGTGCTGCGCGCCGACGCGGCCAGTGGCGGCGGAATCGGAGTCGACCAGCGGATAGGGCAGACCCAACGGGGCGCTGTACATTTGCACAATCGGGATATTCCAGCTCTTCAGCCAATTCCCGACGCGCTGATCGGTGGCCGTGCCGATAATACCATCGGCGGTCTTCTCGGACGGAAACCGGCCGTGAAAGCGCATGTTGGCGATGAGATCCCAGCCGGTCTCGCGCGCATGTTCCACCACGCCGGACAGCATCTCCTCGACGTAGAAATCGGTGACGAAGAGCACGCGCTTTTTGCGCTGCGAAAGCTGGGCTGGCATGGGTGTAAGCACGCCGTGATCGGTGGCAGGAATTTGCCGGGTTACCATGGGCGGGTTTGGGTGCGGGCGAGCGGGCCGGGGAATCCGGCGAGCAGAAGCGCATACCTCGGTGTGTGGGGCGCCCGCGCTGTGGCCATGGTGGATTTCATCGTTCTCAGACTAGCCGTCCGGGGTGGCGGAACGTGTCACGCATGCGTAGTGACCGCAAGAGGAAAGGCCAGGGCCCGCCCAAACGAGTAGGAGGTCACGAACAACAGGGTGAACGCCTCGCCCGTCGCGAAAAGGCCGCCCGGAAAATCGCCACTATAATATATCGCCACTTAAATAGGTCGCCAAAACATCGCCGAATCGTCGCCAAAACCTCGCCATAAGATCGCCGAAAGGTCGCCACTAAAAGAAAAGCCTCCTAGAAAAGCAGGGTACAAAAGCCCACAAAGAAAAGCTTCGTAGAGGCCGCGCACGCGTACGCCGAGGGCGGCTGCAGCTTTCGCTGCCAATGCATCCAACCCCACCGCCAGCGGTCGCGCACGCGCCTGAACTAAGCTCTACTTCAGCCGGTCGAAGCTCTTCTGCAGGATCTGCCAGTCGGCGGCGTCGCCGACCTTGGCGCGATGCTCGGCGATGATCTTTGCCTCGTTCGCGTTCTTGGTGGTGCGGCCGTTTTTGTAAAAGAGGCCGAACATGCCCGGCCACGCGGCATCGGCGAGGCGGTAGGCGGCGTATTCGTCCTCCACGTTGTGATCCTTCGGGACCTCGGGGAAGGTGCCGCCTTTGCGCGGATTCGCGGCGTCGAAGGCCCCCTCGTAGAACTCCTTGCACTCGCTGAGGCACTCGATGAACGAAAAGCCGTCGTGATCCATCGCGAGTTCCATCATCTGGAGCAGATGCGGCAGATTGGTGGCCGTGGCACGGGCGACGAAGGTCGCGCCGGCGGCGATGGCCTGCTTCATCGGGTTGATGGGCTGGTCCTTGGCACCCCAGGTATCGGTCTTGGATTTGAAACCGATGGGCGAGGTCGGCGAAGTCTGCTTCTTCGTGAGGCCGTAGACGAAGTTATCCATGACCACGTAGGTCATTTTGATGTTCTTGCGGGCGGTGTGGTTAAAGTGGTTGCCGCCGATGGAGAAGGCGTCGCCATCGCCGCCGAAGACGAAGACATGGAGGTCAGGCCGGGAAAGGGAAATGCCGCTGGCAAAGGGAAGGGCGCGGCCGTGAATGAAGTGAGCGCCGTGCGCCTGGACGAAATAAGGGAAACGAGAGGAGCACCCGATGCCAGCCACGGTGGTGATCTTCTCGTGGTGCATCTTCCTCTTCTCGATGAGCTTGTAGTAGAGGGCGAGGACGGAGAAGTCGCCGCAGCCGGGGCACCACGTGGGGTGATCGGCGGCGGTATCCTTTTTGGTCAGGCCTTTGCGTTCCACCGGGAGTTCGGCGGTGGCAGTAGTCGTGGTCCGGGCCAGCTGTTCTTGGGCGAAGGAGAGGGTCATGTAGGTTACTCAGGATGGTGCCGGAGATCGGGCAGAGGGCAAGGCGGAAGTTCCGGGAGGGTGGATGAGGAATTTCGGCTGATCGTTGATTGCTGATGGAAGGGACGAAATCGGAAATCAAGGATGGGAGAGTTGCCAGACCGTTTGGTCACCTCCTGCGCTTCCGCTGGCCCAGCAGGAGGGCGAGGCCTCCGAGCATCGCGAAGGTAGTGCCCGGCTCTGGGACGGCGGTGAGGTTCACAAATTTTGCATTCGTGGAATCGCCGGTGAAGTTTGCGCCCTCCGTCACCGCCGCGTAGTTGATGCGCCAGGTATTCATCCCGTCGGAAAATTCGAAGCCCTCGGCGAGCGGGGTGCTGCCGAACGTAAAGGCGCCGCCGTTCCAGGTGCCGCTGTAGTTCACCAGCGTAAATTTTGTGCCTGGCGTGAAGGGCGTATCCACCGTGGCGACGTCGTTGATCGTCAGGTGGACGAGACCGCTCAAACTCAGGCCGCCATTGACCACGACCATATCGGCGCCGCTGGCGAGGGGGGCGCTGGAATTGACCTCGTAGGCGAGCGTGGCGCCGGCATTCATGGTGAGCGGGCCGGTGATGAGGGTTTCGATGTTGCCGGCGCTGGCGCCGGGGGTGAGCACGCCGTTGTCGGTTACGGCGCCGGCGATGCTGCCGGTGCCGCCCAGCGTCCCGCCGGCGGAAATGGCGATGGTCCCGCCGCCGCTAAGCGATCCATTCACCAGGAGCGTCCCGCCATTGGGATCCACGGTGGTGGGGCCGGTGTAGGTGTTGGCACCGGTGAGCGTGATCGTGCCAGGGCCCTGTTTGGTAAAACCGGTCACGCCACCGGTGGACGTGATGGCGGCCGTCACGTTCAGATTGGCCCCGGCCCCGACATTGATGTTGGTGTTGGAATTCACGTCGCCGCGCAGGTCCACACGTCCCGCGATGGTGGTCGTGGTGCCGGCGATCACGTTCACCGAGGTATTATTGCCGAAGGCAAATTTCGAGGTGGTGGTGGTGCTGCTCACCCCGCCATTGGAGGACATGAGGCCGCCATTGAGCGTGTAAGTAATGCCCCAGCCCTGGTCGTCGGTGGTGGAACTCGGCGCACTGAGGGTGCCGCCATTGAGCACCACGGCATCGATTTTTACGCCGCCATTGTAGCCGAGAGCATTGGTCGCATTCAGCAGCACCGTCGTGCCCGCATTAATGGTGAGGCCGCCGCGAATCGCGCCCGTGCCACCGCCGGCGTTTAGGGCGAGGGTGCCTCCGTTCACCACTGTGCTGCCGGTGTAAAGGTTGAGATTACCCAGCGTCAGCGTGCCGGTGCCGACTTTCGTCAACGAACTGGCGCCCAGTCCTGAAAGCACGCCGTTGTAAGTCGTGTCGGTATTGTTGGTGCCCACGGACATTGCTGCGGCCCCAGAATTGCCGTTGCTAATCTGCAGATCCACGGTTCCGGAAAGCCCACCAATCGTCCCAGCGCCCGTGGAAAAATCGAGCCCGCCTCCATTGGGAATCACCGTGCTGAATTGCAGGGCATTCGGGTTCACCGCTTCCAGGAATCCACGCGAGATGACCGTGGAACCGGTGAACGTGTTGGCCGCCGTGAGTTTCAAGCGGCCATCCCCCAGTTTCGTGAAGCCCGCATCCGCCGGCGTGAGACCATTGTTCGAGGTCATGCCCGCCGCAATGGTCAGCACGGTGCCAGCGGCCACATTGATGTTCGTATTGGTGGTGCCGTTGTCCGCACGTAGGTCCACGTGGCCGGAGATGGTCGAATTGCCCCCCGAGGCGTTCACGACGGTGTTGTTGCCAAATGCGAATTTTGACGCAGCCGTGGTGTTGTTGACGCCGCTATTCGAGGCGAGGGTGGCGGTGTCCAGATTGTAGGTGACGCCCCAACCCTGATCGCCTGCCGCCACGGCGCCAAACGTGGCGTTGGAAACGTTCACCACGTCCACTTTTTGCCCGCCCCCATAGCCGAGGGCATTCACGGTTGTCGCGTTGACCGTCGCACCGGAATTAATCGTGAGGACGCCGCGGATGGTGCCGACGCCATTGTTGGGGCCGGCGAGCGCGAGTGTGCCCGCGTTCACCGTGGTGGGGCCCGCATAGGCACTCTGGCCCGTAAGTTGGAGCGTACCGGGACCCGCCTTGATCAATCCGCCACCGCCAGTCCCGACGCCGGTCATGGTGAACGTGTTGGCCGCGGTGGCGATGTCGAAGACGTTGTTGGCGGCATCCGTTTCGAAGCTGCCCGCAAAGTTCTGCATCGTCGTCCCACTGATCCGAAGAGTCGACCCGTACATCTGGAGGGCAGAGGAATTGCCCAGGCTGCCCGCGGCGGTAGCCTCCAGCGTGCCCTGCACAATGGAAGTAGGCCCGTTGTAGGTGCTGGCGGTGCCCAGGGTGAGCGTTCCGGCGCCATACTTGGTCAAGCCGCCATCGTTCGCGGCGTCCGATACCAGGCTCGCGCCGATGCCCATGTTGTGTCCGTTCGTATCGAACGTGGCGCCACCGGCCTGAACGTAGTAGGTGATATGGTTCGTCAGCAGCCAGGAAGCATTATCAGTGGCGCCGGCGCGCAATTTCCCGCCGTTAAAAGCAACCGCGGAGGTGCCGACCGCGGTTTCGCGATTTCCCGTAATGATGGAGGTGGTGATGGTCCCGCCGGCCAGGGTCAGCACCCCATTGGCACCGGTATTGTTGCCCAAATCGACCTCGGTGACATTGAGATTGCCGACGCCACTCAGCGTATAAAAGCCGGTAACACCCTGGCCTGTACCCAGCAGCAGCTTGCCCGCATTCACGGTTCCGCCGGATTGAACAAATTCCGAGACCCCATTCTGGCCAATTGCCAGGTACGAGCCGTTCGGGCCGCCGGTGAGATTGACCGTGCCGCCGCTCATGATCCAGTGAGCATTGCCGTAGATGAGCACCATCGCCTGCGCGGTGACGGTGCCCGCCGTCTGGGTCACGGTCACGTTATGCGCTTGGAACTGACCGACATACACCGTGTCCGGATAGGTAAGATCGGAATTGATGGGGCCGCCGACATCGATGTCGGTCGCCCGGCCAGGGGTGAGTCCTCCGTGGAAGAGGAATGCCACCACGCCGAGCAGGGTGGCAACCGAGGCAGATAAAGGCCGGCGGGATGATGGATACAGTGCGGACGGCGAACGGAACGGCTGAGGATGTGCAGGCATGGTGATGGTGCGGTGACGCCAGAGCCGGGAGAGGGCTCCGCTTGCTGTTCGGATCGCTCATTTCCGACGAAGGATTCTGACTTTTTGAAAAAAAGTTAAGGGAGCTGATCCGCGGCCGTGTCGCGGCTTCCGGCAAAACTGGATTCCAGGCAAAATTTAAGCTGTCCCGCTTGGGCGGATTTCAGTTCCGTGCGCCGACTGAAACACTTGGCAACCTCGCATGGAGCATTGGAATCACGAACGACACCGGCTGGCGCAGGAACTCGGAGAACCGATCACGCTGGATGCGTTGACCGGCCCCGTTGGGCTGGTGGGGCGAGAGGTGCCTTGGGTGGATGACGCGGGCGCAAAGTCGGGCTGGTTGATTGCCCAGCGGAAGAACGGCCACCGGCATTCCATCGATGACGTGCTCACGGCGTGGTACGCGCTCCAGGTTTCGCCGCCGGTCGCGGAGCATCTCGATCTCGGGACGGGCATTGGCACGGTGGGGCTGCTGACGCTGTGGGGCATGGGGCCGGCGGCACGGTTGACGTGCGTGGAAGCGCAGGACATCAGCTATCGCCTGCTGCAGACGAATCTGGAGGCCAATGGGCTGCGCACCCGGGTGGATTGCTCGCATGGGGATCTCCGCCACCTCGCGCTCGGCCGCACCTTTCCGCTCATCACCGGCAGTCCGCCCTATTTTCCACCGGGCTCCGGCGTACTCCCGCAGGACTCCCAGAAAGCGCATGCCCGGTTTGAACTGCGCGGCGATGTGACGGACTACGCGCGGGCCGCCGTGGCTCATCTCGCGGAGGGCGGCTGGTTCGTCCTGTGTTTTCCCACGCCGCAAAAGCAGCGCGCCGTGGACGGGCTCACCGCCGCCGGCCTCAAAATCGCCCGGCTGCGGGACGTGATTCCCCGCGAAACGCTGGCGCCGCTTTTCACACTGTTTGCCTGCCGGCACGCCCGGGTGCACCAAGGCGAGACTGTGGTGGAAGAACCACTCGTCGTCCGCCTCGCGAGCGGGCGGCTCACGGCGGAAATGGCCGCCGTCCGGCGCGGCTTTGGCTTTGAGGACGGCGAGGCGCATGGCGGGTATGGGCGGGACTGAAGACCCAACACTCAACACCAAATCCCGCTGAAAGCGGGGTATCTATTTAGCCCCTGAACGGGTCCGTCGGGCGAGTGGTGATCAAACGGCGGCGGCGCGCTCCACTCGCTTACCAAGCGAGGTACGCTGCTCTCCGTTCCACTACCCAGACGCCTGACAGACACCCTCAAGGGCTAAACAGGTACCAGGCGGGACACTGTCCGTCTCCGCGCGGAGCCTTGCTTAAGAGGCGCACCTTCGAGCGGACGCTCGCGGTTGGGCTCGCCCACACAAAGCAAGTGCTTCCGGTGCGTAGTTGAGGTCCGCTTGGTGATTCGCTAAACCTCAACGCCGTGCCCTTCCTCGCTCCCGACTTACTCGAGACCCCGCGCCTCCATGTACGGCCCCTCCTCGCGACCGACCTTCCCGCCTTGCTCGCGATCAACAGTGATACTGCGGTGACGAAGTTTCTCGGCCATGCGCCGTGGCAAGGAATGGCGGAGGCCGAGACGTGGTTCAGCCGGATCTCCGCCGCGGTGGAGAAAGGTTCCGCGCTGGAGTTTGTCATCGCCGCGCGAGACTCGGGTGTGGTCATCGGTCGGTCCGGCTTATTTGCATTCGAAGCCGGCAATGCCAGCGCCGACGTGGGCTACCTGCTCGGCCGCGCGCATTGGCGCCAGGGCTACATGCGGGAGGCCCTGACCGCTCTCATCGATTGCGCCTTTCAGGAACTGGGTCTCCGGCGATTGGAGGCCCGCGTCGAGGCGGGGAATACGGCCTCCGTGGGGCTTCTGCGCCGCCTCGGTTTCACGCGCGAGGGCGTCTTGCGCGAGCGCTGGCTCAACGATGGCCAGCCGATCGACGCGGAGGTGTTTGGCCTCCTGCATCATGAGTGGCCCGGTGCACGTCATTCGCACACGGGAGCGTGAGGGCACCCATCACGGGCGCTGAATTTTCTTCGCCGCCTCCCACACGGACCGCAGCTCATCCAAGTCGAGCGGATGGAGAGCGCCGCCCGTCGTGACGCGATGCGAGGAGTAGAGTTGGCCAAGGATTTGGAGGTCCTCCACGGAACGCTGGCCCGGGGCGATTTTCCATTCCCGCTGCACCTCCTTGAGATCCACGGTGAAGATGGCCGTGCCCTCGGCATTCCACCAAGCACGGCGAATGGGATAGGGATGCGGGATGGGCGGGGCGGCCAGCGTGCCGGTAGCGACCTCCCATACCTGCAAGACGGCCCGCGCACTGGTGAAAAGCAGGGTGCCATCGGGGGAAAAGGCGATGGACTCGATTTCCCGGCTATGGCGCAGCAGGGGGCCGATGGGTTCACCCGTGCGAGCGTCCCAAAGATATGCGCACTGGTTGGCCGCGTAACTGGCGAGGCGCCGGCCATCCGGGCTGAAGACGGCATCCAACACGCGGGCCTGATGTCGCAGGGGCGGGAAAAGATCGCGACCGGTGGAGGGATCGAGAACACGGAGTTCTGAGAGCGGAGATTTCCGGGCATCCAGCACTGGGCTTCCGGCCACGCCGGCGCGGTAGAAGGATCGGGGCGGCTGCTTTTGCCAATCGGCCAGCTGGTCATGCAGCCAGTCAAGCCTTGGGGACTCGAGCGGAGCCGGGCCTTCGGCAATCGCTCCCCAGCGATCGGCGAGGCGCCACAGGCGAATCACGGATTCCCGGCTGGCAAGGAGGACGCGCCGTCCGGCGTGGTCCACGTCGCAGCAGACGGGATCGGCGCCCTCCCACAAAAGAGGCGTGAGGGCGCGGGTGCCGTCCATGCTCCACAGCCGGCTGTTGCCCTGGACGGCGCGGGTGAGAAGGCGAAGGCCGTCCGCGGAAAAGATGGCGTCATTCCCGTGGGCCTCATGGACGGCGGTCAGGAGGATTTCCCCGTTGTCTCCGCCGCTGAGCACGAAGCCATCCCGGGTGGCGGTGACCAGGACCGGACGGCCCTCCAGCCAGCTCGCGGCTCGCAGATCGCCGGAGACCACCAAGCTGTCTTTCCGCGTGCCGTGTTCGACGTCGAGTGACCAAGGCATCTCCTGAGCGGTCTGCAGGAGCAGCTCCGGGGCGCCGGGTTTTTCGCCGAGGAGATGCGTTTCCTTCCCGCACGGCAACGGACTGCCGATGAGTGCGCCGGATTCCGCATCCCACACCCGCAGCAATCGATCCGCGGCGCACGTGACCATCCGACGCCCTCCGGCGCAGAGCCAGGCCCATTCCACCTCGGCGGGGTGGGGGAGCTTGGCCCCGTCGAATTTCGCGGTCTCCACGGAGAGACGCCGAGCGGTGTCCTCGGACCAGAGGGCCAGGTACGGCCCGCCATCGGCGAAAGGCCGCGGGGTTTGCAAAAAGTGTCCCGGTATTTTCGCCAGCCGGGCGCCGGTGGTGGAATTCCAGAGGTAGCAGTTGCCGGCGAGGCTCTCGGAGATCACGCGCTCCTGATGGGGATGGAGCGCGGCATGGAAGGGGGGAGCCCCGTGCATCATGGGCGGGGTCGCCGCCTCACCGGTGCGAAGATCGTACACGCGCAATGCATTGGAGTCGCAGACCGCCAGGCGTTGCTGGCCCGTGTCCATTTGGGCATGCGCGATCCACTTCAGGAACCAGATTTGCTCGAGCTTGGGCGCGAGCTGCAGCGTGGTTTCGAAGCGGATGCGATTGATGCGGTCGCGGGTGGGATCGCCGGTGCCGATGCGGATGGCTTCCGCGAGCGAGGGCAGCGCGCGGAGTGAATCGTCATGCTCGAGCGCGAGGATGGCCGCGGTGGTATGCTGGTCGGCGCGCCGATGCAGACTCTCGAGGGCGGAGGCCTCCGCCGCGCCGCGGGCGGCCGCGATGCGCACTCGCGACGCCATGATCACTCCGCCCGTGATGACCACGGCCGACGTGAGGGCGAGCCACAGCGCGGTGAGGAGAGGATGCCGGCGCATCCACTTCACCGTGCGCTCGGAGACCGATGCGCGGCGCGCCTGGACGGGCTCGCCGGCCAGCCAGCGCTCCAGATCCTCTGCCAGCCGGTGGGCGCTGCGGTAGCGGGCTTCCGGTTTCTTCGCGAGGCAGGTGAGGCAGATGGTCTCCAAGTCGCGATTCACGCCGGGGAGGCGCGGAGGCTCTTCATCGATCACCCGGCGCAGCACATCCACCGGGACCTCACCCGCAAAGGGCGGTTGGCCGCTCAGCATTTCGTAGAGAATGGCGCCGAGACCGTAGACATCGCTGGCCGTGGTGAGGTTCTCGTTTTTCCCGGCGGCCTGCTCTGGCGACATGTACGACGGGGTGCCGAGCGGGGCCCCGGCGAAGGTGAAGTTGCCGGGCGCGTTGACCAATTGCGCAAGGCCGAAGTCCGTCACGCGAGGTTCTCCGGCGCGATCGAAGAGCACATTCTCGGGCTTTAAGTCGCGGTGCAGCACGCCGCGATCGTGGGCGTGTTGCAGGGCGCGGGCGAGTTTCACGGCCAATTCGGCCGCCGCCCGGGGCGCAGACGGGCCCTGTTGCTGCAGGCGCTGGGCGAGGCTGCCGCCTTCCGCAAACTCCATGCACAGAAAGTAGCGGCCGTCCGCTTCGCCCACTTCATAGATGGCCACGATGTGCGGATGGCTGAGGCGCGCCGCGACCTCCGCCTCCTGCCGAAAGCGCCGCGCCACCACCTCGCCGGGCAGTGCCCCGGGGAGAACGAATTTGAGGGCCACCTCGCGGTTTAGCCGACGCTGTCGCGCGCGCCACACCACGCCCATGCCGCCACGCGCGATTTCCCCGAGGAGCTCGTAGTCGCCCATCCGTGCCGGCGGGGCCACGGGGGGCGCGGGCGGCGGGGGCGGACCTTCCGCAAAGCCGAGCGCATCTTCGAACAGACAAACGTCGCACCACCCGCCGGGCGCCAGCGCACGACCGCACCGCGGGCAGCCGTGAACGGACGGCGAGGAGGACGACGGTGGCGGATGGCTGGATTTCAAAGGCTCATGGAGGGAATCGTATTTTTTGCCAAAAGGATTCAGCTTTTCAGCGCGCGAATGAGTTCCCGGATCTCCGTGCCGACGTCGCCGCCCTCGCTCATGGTCTCGCGCACCACGTCGCAAATCAGCTCGCGCAGACGCTGGCGCAGCCGGTGCACGACCGATTTCAAAGCTGGCAGGGAAAGCTGCAATTGTTCCGCCGCCTCCGCGAGGGGCGTCTCGCCGCGATCCCCATCCAGAAAGGAACGCAGGACGGTGAAGCGCCCGGGATGGCCGTCGGCATCGCACTCCGCCTCCAGCCGCGAGACGGCCTGGGCGAGAACCGTGCGCGCCCACGCGCGGTCATATTCCTGCTCCGGCGTGCGCCCGCTGGGAATCTCCATGAACTCTTCCGCCGGGGAGCCATGGAGGGTGATGAAAGTGTGGCCGCCGCCCCGTTTGGTCGTGCGACCGCGCCGGAGCTGGTCCATCCAGTGATGCTCCAGACAGGCCAGCATGAAAGAACGAAATCGTCCGCGCGAGGCCTCCGTGGAGCCCAGGAGATCGCGCTGCAGCGCCCGCTCGAAAAACCCCTGGATTAAGTCCTCGGCATCGGCGGCATCCAGCCCCTTCGCCCGGGCCCAGACGAAGAGCGGACGCCAGTATTGCTCGCAGAGCCAGACCAGCGCCGCCTCGCCCTCCGGCGTGTGCTGCTGCCGGGCCGCGAGCACCATGCTCCACCGGGTGGGGCGAAAATGTCCCACGGCTTCTCCGCCTTTGGCTGGTTGCTGATTTTCTGGGACGCTCATCAAGTGGAGATGGGAAAACGTTGAGTGCAGCAGGCGGGCGGGCGTAGGACGAGCGCGGAGTTTTTGGATCGGACGCCGATCCCGCACGTAGAGCTTCTGCGGCACTTGTTGAGGATCGTGTTTTGAGGCCAAAGGCTCGTTTCACTTTACAAGGAGGGGCACGTTGCCCGCAGGTCACAGATCCTGCGCCTGGGTAGGCTCTCCTGTATCTGAATAGATACTTCCCTTGGGCTGGTATGAATCGGACACGCGGTCCTCGATTCTCCCGCGGCGAAGAATATTTAACCGAGGAAGTGTAGAAAACCGTTGACTTTCTAGACGACTGGTCTAATCATTCCGCAAGAACATGAGCGTTGACACCAAAGAGCGCATCCTTTCCGTGGGGGAAGAACTAGTCTGCACCAAGAGTTTTCACTCGGTGGGGCTGAGTGAGATTTTGACGGCGGCGAATGTGCCGAAAGGCTCCTTCTACCATTATTTCCCATCAAAAGAGGCGTTTGGGGTGGAACTCATCCGGTTTTATAACGATGAAGGCACGGCCCATTGGGAGCGGATGATGAAGCCGCATACGGGCCTGCGCCCCTTGGACCGTTTGATTACCACCCTGGAAATGAAGATGGGGATGATGGCCGAGCAGGGATGTCGGCAGAGCTGCTTGCTGGTGAAGCTGGCGGCGGAGGTGGCGCAGTTGAGCGAAGCGATGCGCGCCGAGTTGGCGGGGATTATGACGACTTGGCGGGGCAAATGGGAGAAGCTTATCCTGGAAGGCCAGCAAGTGGGCGATATGCGGACCGACCTGCCGGCCAGCTCCATGGCGGCCTTTATCCAGGCGGCGTGGTTCGGTTCGATGATGCTGGGCCATATGGAGAAGGGCGCCGCCGTCCTGCGCTCCACCGTGGACTCGATCCGCGAATATTTGACCCCCCGGTCATGAGTTTTTTTTGAGCAGAAAGAAACAGACTGGTCGTCTCTAAAACCACCCATCATTATGAAGACCGATAAAGCGCATCAAAACCACACCGCCGCCACGCAATTGGATCGGAAGGTCTCGAATCGCATGTTGGCTAAATACCGGCACTCCATGCCGGAGGTCCTCATTCGGCGGGCGCTGGTCGAGGCGCGGGAGGCGGCGGCGGAATCGGGATGGCCACTCCTGGTGTATCCGATTTTGGCGGAAGAAACGGTGGGGCGTGTCCTGCAAAGCACGAGCGCTTCGTCGTTGGAAATGGCGGCCGCGGCGTAATCCGGCGGCGGGCGTAGAGCGTAGACTTAGACCTTTATTCATGAAATCACCATATCTCTTGATGGCGCTGGCGACGGCTTTGCTGGCAGTGGGCGGATGCAAAAAAGAAGCGGGAGCCCAGATGGGGCCGCCTCCGCCGCCAACGGTCACCGTGGCGCGGCCGGAGGTGCGCGAGCTCAACGAGTGGGACGAATACACCGGTCGCCTCGAAGCGAAGGAATCGGTGGAGGTGCGTCCGCGCGTGAGCGGAATTATCAAGACCGTCGAGTTCGTCGAAGGCAAGGACGTGAAGGAGGGCGACCTGCTCTTCACCATCGACGACGAGCAATACCGGGTGAATGTGGCGGGCGCGCAGGCGGAGTATGAGCGCGCGCAGAATCGGGAATTGCAGACGAAGAACGAGCGCGACCGTGCGAAGGGACTCGTCGGCACGAAGGCGATCTCGGCGGAGGACTTCGATACGCGTGAAAAGGCGTATCTCGAAGCGCAGGCGGCGGCCCGTTCGGCCAAGGCCGCGCTCGATCTCGCGGAACTCAATTTGAAATACACCAAGGTGCGCTCGCACATTGATGGGCGCATCAGCCGTGCGTGGGTGACCAAGGGAAACTTTGTCGCCGCAGGCAACACGATGCTGACGTCGATCGTCTCGACCTCGCCGGTGTATCTCTACGTGGACGTCGATGAAGCGGCGGCGCTGAAGTACCAGCGGCTGTTTTGTGGGGGCGAAAAAGCGGATACAACGAACGTCAAGATTCCCTGCATGATGGAACTCGGCGACGAGACGGTGTGGAGCCATCCGGGCGAGATCGATTTCATGGACAACCGCGTCGATCCGTCGACGGGCACGCTGCGCATGCGGGCGGTGTTCAAGGACATCCAGGGTCCGGCCCTGGCGCCGGGATTGTTTGCGCGGCTGCGCGTGCCGGGGAGCAAGAAATTTGAAGCGTTGCTGTTGCCGGAAACGGTGATTGGGAGCGATCAATCCATGAAGTACGTGCTCGTGGTGGATGAGAAGGGCGTGGCGATGCTGCGCAACGTGAAGCTCGGGTCCGTGGTGGATGGCAAACGGGTGATCCGCGAAGGGCTCACCGCGAATGACAATGTGATCGTGAACGGGCAGGCCAAGGTGCGTCCAGGCTCGCCCGTGAATGTCGAGGTGCCGGAGTCGAAGAAGACGGCGGCGAAGTAAGGCGAACCAAAAGGGGCTATGAATATCGCACATTTTTTCATCAAGAGGCCGATCTTTGCCTCGGTGCTGTCAGCGCTGATCTTCATGGTCGGGCTGATCGCCATGTTCCGGCTGCCGATCAGCGAGTATCCGGACGTGGTGCCGCCGCAGGTGGTGGTGCGCGCGGTGTATCCGGGCGCAAACCCGACGACGATCAGTGAGACCGTGGCGGTGCCGATCGAGCAGCAGGTGAACGGCGTGGAGAACTCGCTCTACATGGCGTCGCAGGCGACGCCGGATGGCGTGATGACACTGACGATCACCTTCAAAGTGGGCACGGATATCGATAAAGCGCAGGTGCAGGTGCAGAATCGCGTGGCCCAGGCGCTGCCGAAGCTGCCGGAGGAAGTGCGGCGGCTCGGCGTGACCACGCTGAAGTCCTCGCCGGACCTGACGATGGTCGTGCACTTGTATTCGCCGGATGGGCGCTACGACGACGTGTATGTGCGCAACTACGCGGTGCTGCAGGTGAAGGACGTGCTGGCGCGCATCAACGGCGTGGGCCAGGTGCAGGTCTTCGGTTCGGGCGACTACGCCATGCGCGTGTGGTTGAACCCGGAAAAAGTGGCGTCGCTGGGGCTCAATGCGAGCGACATCGTGAATGCGATTCGGGCGCAAAACGTGCAGGTGGCCTCGGGAGCCATTGGTCAGCAGCCGCTGTCGAGTCCGGCACCGTTTGAATTGCAGATCAATGCCAAGGGGCGGCTCGTGACGGAGGAAGAGTTTGGCAACATCGTGATCAAGACGGGGTCGCGCGGCGAGAAGGTGCTGCTGAAGCAAGTGGCGCGGGTGGAACTCGGGGCGAGCGAATTTGCCCTGCGCTCGCTGCTGAACAACAAGTCCGCCGTGGCGCTCCCGATTTTCCAGCAACCGGGCAGTAATGCGCTGGAGCTCTCCGCCAATGTCCGGAAGACGATGGAGGAGCTGAAGGTGAACTTCCCGAAGGGCCTGGACTACTCGGTGGTGTATGACCCCACGGTGTTCGTGCAGAAGAGCATCGATGCGGTCATCCACACACTCTTCGAGGCCATCGTGCTGGTGGTGATTGTCGTGATCATCTTTTTGCAGACGTGGCGGGCGAGCATCATTCCGCTGGTGGCGGTACCAGTGTCGTTGGTGGGCACCTTTGCGGTGATGAGCGCGCTGGGTTTTGGCATCAATGCGCTCTCGCTCTTCGGGCTGGTGCTGGCGATCGGCATCGTGGTGGACGATGCCATCGTGGTCGTCGAAAACGTGGAGCGAAATATCGAGCTGGGGCTCTCGCCGTATGAGGCAACGAAACGCGCGATGACGGAGGTGACCGGGCCGATTATTGCGACGGCGCTGGTGCTGTGCGCGGTGTTCATTCCGACGGCCTTCATCAGCGGCCTGACGGGGCAGCTCTACAAACAGTTCGCCATCACGATTGCGATCAGCACGGTCATCTCGGCCTTCAACTCGCTGACCCTTTCGCCGGCGCTGGCGGCGCTGCTGCTGCGCGGGCACCATGCGAAGAAAGATCTGCTGACACGGACGATGGACTTTTTGCTCGGCTGGTTTTTCCGGCCGTTCAACCGGTTCTTCACCTGGGCGTCGCACACCTACACCGGCATGGTGCGGCGGGCGATCCGGTTCGCGATCGTCGTGCTGCTGCTCTACGTGGGGTTGGTAGTATTCACTGGCTACCGGTTCCCGAAAATTCCCACGGGCTTTGTGCCGGTGCAGGACAAGCAGTACGTGATTGCGGTGGCGCTACTGCCGGATGCGGCCTCGCTGGACCGCACGGATGCAGTGATTCGCCGGATGAGCGACATCGCCAAGAGTGTGAAGGGCGTGAAGGACAGCGTGGCGTTCCCGGGACTGAGCATCAATGGGTTCACGGCCACGCCGAATGCGGGGATCGTGTTCTACTGCTTGGATGAATTTGAAGACCGGAAAGGGCCGGGCCTGAGCGCAGATGAAATCGCCAACACGTTAAGCGCGAAGTTTTCCGAAATCAAAGAAGCGAACGTGTTTGCCGTGCCGCCGCCGCCGATCAACGGCCTCGGCTCCACGGGCGGCTTCAAGCTGCAGCTCGAGGACCGAGCCAATCTCGGCGCCAAGGCCCTGCACGATGCGACCATGGCCGTCTCGATGGGCGCTTTTCAGGAAAAGGCACTGACGCCGATGACGTATTCGTCTTTCAAGGTGGACGTGCCGCAGCTCACCGCGGAGCCGGACCGCGAGAAGGTGCTGACGATGAATGTGCCGCTGCAATCGGTCTTCGACACGCAGCAGATCTATCTGGGCTCGCTCTACGTGAACGACTTCAACCGTTTCGGCCGCACCTTCCAGGTGATGGTGCAGGCCGATGCGCCGTTCCGCGATGATCCGTCGGACGTGACGCGGCTGAAGGTGCGCAATGGGCAGGGGCAAATGTTGCCGCTGAGCTCGGTCATGAAGGTGAACGAGACCTACGGCTCCGACCGCGTGATGCGCTACAACGGGTATCCTTCGGCGGAAATCAACAGCGGGCCGGCGCCGGGCTTCAGCAGTGGCCAGGCGGAGGCGGCGATCGAGCGTGTGCTGGAGAAGGTGCTGCCGCAGGGCATCAAGCCGGACTGGACGGAGCTGAGTTACCAGCAGCGCATCGCGGGCAATACCTCCATCTACATCTTCCCGCTGTGCATCCTGCTCGTGTTCCTCGTGCTGGCGGCGCAATATGAAAGCCTGACGCTGCCGCTGGCGATTGTGCTCATCGTGCCGATGACGCTGTTGAGCGCGATGATCGGTCTGTTGATCAAGGACACGGAGAGCAATGTCTTCACGCAAATCGGCCTGATTGTGTTGGTCGGCCTGGCGTGCAAGAACGCGATTCTGATCGTGGAATTTGCGCGGGAAAAAATGCGCGAAGGTCTCGATGCGGCGGAGGCGGCGCTGGAGGCGTGCCATCTGCGGCTGCGCCCGATCTTGATGACCAGCGTGGCCTTTATCGCGGGCGTGTATCCGCTTGTGGCCAGCACTGGCGCCGGCGCGGAAATGCGGCAGGCGATGGGTGTGACGGTGTTCGCCGGGATGATTGGCGTAACGCTGTTCGGCCTCTTCTTCACGCCGGTGTTCTTCTACGTGCTGAGCCGCCGGAAGAAGCGGGCGAAGCTGGACCTGCCGCCCGTGGAGCCGCCGCATCATCCCAAGCGGGCCGAGCCCGAAGTGGTGGAAGTGTAACCAACGCGATGCAGAATGACTCTTTCCGTCCGCCACCACGGACGGCTGAAATTTCCACTACTATGATAAAACGTATCCTTTTCCCGGCAGTGATGCTGGCCACGGCGGCACTGCAGGCGGGTGAGCCACGCAAGGTTTCCGCGCTGCCGGAGCCGGCGTCGAAATACAAAAATGCCCCAGCCTCGTCGCGGCTGCTCGAGCGCGAGAGCTGGTGGACGATCTTTGGCGATTCGCGGCTGAATGCGCTGATTGCGCAGGTGGACGTGGCGAACCTCGATGCAGCGGCCGCGCTGGCGCGGGTGGACCAGGCGCGGGCGGCGACGGGCATCGCACGGTCCGAGTTTTTCCCGACGGTGCGGATCGATTACTCGGAAGTGCGCGCCCGGAACTCGGCGACGCAGCGGGTGCCGGGTTTCCCGGGACCGATTCCGACTTCGACCCTGACCACCAATACGCTGCCGGTGGATTTCGGCTATGAGGTGGACGTGTGGGGGCGCATCCGCAAAAAGGTGCAGGCGGCGCGGGAGGACGCGGACGCCTCGCTGGCGGCGTATGACACCGTGGTGCTGACGCTCCGCGCGGAGATTGCCTCGACGTGGTTTGCGCTGCGCACGCTCGACACCCAGCGGAAGATTCTGGTGTCCACCATTGGCCTCCGCAAAGAGGCGCTGGACGTGGCGAAGCAGCGGCTGAATGCCGGTATCGGCACGGATTTCGACGTGGCGCGGGCGGAGTCGGAGTTGGCGCGCGCGGAAGTCGAGCTGGGTGCGGTGGCGCAACGCCGGCCCCCCTTGGAGAATGGATTGGCCGTGCTGATTGGCAAAGATCCGAGCCGGTATCATGTGGAAGATTTGGCCTGGGGGGAGTCGATCAAAATTCCGTCCGTGCCGGCGGGCGTGCCGGCGCAGCTTGTCTCGCGCCGTCCGGATGTGGCGGCGGCGGAGCATCAATTGGCCGCGGCGACCGCGCGCATCGGCGTGGCGCGCGCGGAGTTTTTGCCGACGGTACGGCTGCAGGGGCAGATTGGTCTGCTCAGCGGTCTCGGCGATGATCTCTTCCGCATGGAAAGCCGGACGTGGTCGTTTGGTCCGACCGTGAGCATTCCCATCTTCGAAGGCGGACGGTTGCATGAGAACCTGAAGCTGGCCAAATCGGTGCAGCAGGAGGCGACGGCGCATTACCAGCAGACGGTGCTGAGTGCGGCGGCCGACGTGGAGTCAGCGCTGGGGGTCCTGCGCGCGCTGGTGCGGCGGAATGAAGCGCAGTTGCGCGCGGAGGCGGCGACCTCGCGCGGCGCGACGATTGCGCGCGATCGCTACAAGGCGGGGACGAGCACGTATCTGGAAGTGATCGATGCCGAGCGCGAATTGCTCGCGGCGCAGTTGACCACGGCGGACGTGATGGGGGACCGGCTGGCGACGACGGTGCAGCTCATCAAGGCGCTGGGTGGAGGGTGGCAGGAGGCGAAGGGGAAGTAGAAGCAGAAGTAGAACGGCACTTGGTTTATTTAGGTCCGGAGCAGCTTAGCGCGGTTCAAATTGAGTCGTAGCTGTGAAGAATGGCGGAACGCATGGAGCTGGGACCGGATTCGAGCGGAGCGAGAATCCGGTCGCAGCTACATCGCTCTTCGTCATTTCCGAACGGGCTCCCGCGCCGAGGAACTGGTAATGCCCCGGTAACGATTGAACGAGCCCAACATAGCTCCAGTCAAACTCTTCGGCCCTTGGCCAAAGTAATTAGAACAACAGGAGATACTATGAATCGTTATCAAGGTATTCGAAACCTCGGCGTCGCCATCTTGCTGGGCTCTGTCCTGGCAGCCGCGCCGACCGTGACCTTCGCCGCGCAACCGGCGAAGTCGTCGCCAAAGACCGAACAGGGACTCACCAGCACGCTGCAGAAGCTGGAGGATGATATGTCGAAGATCTTCCAGGACGCGCTGAAGGACGTCCGCGGAGAGAAATCGACCTACACCGCATCGATCGACGTGCGGGAGCAACCGGAGCGCTATACGGTCAGACTGCATTTTCCGGAAAGGGATGTGAGTCACGTGCAGGTAACCCTGGATGGGCAGGCGTTGAAGGTGATCGGGGCGTCGGGCTATGAGCAATCCATCACCCTGCACCGGGCCAAGCCGGATGCGCCGCTCGACATCACGCGGCGCGAGCACACGTTGGTGGTGCGAGTGCCGAAGGGCGGCTCGGAGATCGCGGAGGAGGCGAAACCGGCGCTGCCGAAGACGCCGCTGCTGGCGCCCGATACGTGGGAGCAGGACATGCTCACACGCATGGAAAAAATGCAGAAGGACATGGACCGAGCCTTTGAAGGAGCGTCGAAGGATCTGCACCTGAATTCGCCGGGGCTCTTCGACAAGCCGGAGTTCGGCTCGAGCATCGATCTGCAGGATGAGAAGGACCACTACCTCGTGCGGGCGTATTTGCCCGGGCGCGATACGAAGGACGTGGATGTGAAGATCGAAGGGCAAACGCTGAAGATCTCGGCGAAGGCGGAAACCAAGAATCGCAGTGAAAGCAAGGCGGGCGTGGAGGAGAGTTTTAACCTCTCCAGCTATGCCCAAGTGCTGACGCTGCCGGGGCCGGTGAATGGGAACCAGATGAAGATCGACCGCAAGGAAGGGCTGCTGGTCATCAACATCCCCAAGCAGGGAACGTAAGGGTGTGCCGAGCCCGCCGCGTGGGAAAGGCCCTCGTGGCGGAGGAGGATACAGAGAGGTTAGCCGTTTCCGCGATCCGTGTGGATCGCGGAAATTCCATTTGGATATCAGTGCATTCACTTTGCTCGGCCGAGAGTGGAGATAGAATAGCGGGCATCCCTTGAACCCCTGGTATTTCACCCTCATCGCGATTTTGCTGACGACGGCAGCCGTCGTAGTGGCGTTGCGCTGGCGCAAGGGGTGGTGGGTGTTGGTCGCACTCGGCGTGGGGACGGTGGCGGCTTCGTGGGTGTTTGCAAATGACATCCCGCGGCGCTGGCATGGGTACTCGTATGCGCTGGCACTGCCATGGGTGGGGTTTCCGTTGCTCCAGTTTGATTCGCTGAGCCGCATCGTGAAGGGCGGGCTGATCATCGCCACGATGACGGTGACCATTCACAGCGGGTGGATGGAGTTTCTCGGGCCGGCGCTGGCGCGCTGGGAATTGGCGAAGCTGAAGACGGAATTCGATGCGAATGGGATTTGCCGGCAGAGCACCGACTACACGTGCGGACCGGCGGCGGCGGTGACGGCGCTGCGAAAGCTTGGGGTGTCCGCGGGGGAAGGGGAGTTGGCGCTGCTCGCGTGCACGGGGCCGGAGAATGGGACGGACCCGACGGACTTGGCGGCGGCGATCCGGGAGCGCTTTGGCGGTGCGGGGATTCGGGTGGATGACCACGCGCTCGACACACTGGCGGATTTGGAAAAGGCGGGGCTCGCCTTGACGGTGATCAAATGGGACGCGACCGAGGATCACTGGGTGACCATGGTGGAGATGAATGAGCGCGAGGTGCGCTATGCGGACCCCGTGCGCGGGCTGCGTACGGTGCCGCGTGCGGAGTTCCAGAGCATCTGGGAGCACGAGACGGTTCGGATCTGGAAGGAATAAGGGCAAGGGCCTGCCAGGGGCTCTCCTACTTTAGTCTTACGACTTCCGCCCGATAGGCGGAAATCGCGAAAGGTCATAACTGGAACGGTATGCAAACCACTCCGCATACCACCAACCACTCCTCGCCCCTCTCGCTGCGCCTCGCGGCGCGGCTGGGGCTTTCCGTCATCGCCGCCCTCGGCGCGTTGAACTCGCCGGTGCAGGCCGAGCGCAGCTACTTCGCGTGGGGCGCTGCGTACGATCCCGCGCTAAATTATTCGCAGAACGGCGTGGCCGTCGCCCTCGATCGCCGCGGCAACGTGGCGTCCACCGGTTATACCTACAGCAATGGCTACGAGATCTTTTACACGGCCAAATATGACGCGCTGACGGGCGCCAAGCTGTGGGAGCGGACGTTTGATTCCGGCAATGGCGGCGCCGGCAACCGCCCGGCCTCCGTGGCCTGCGACAGCCTCGGCAACGTGATTGTGACCGGGCGCTCCGAAGGGAGCGGCACGCAGCAAGACTACTACACCATCAAGTACAATGCGGCCACGGGCGCGACCATGTGGGCGATCCGCTACAACAACGCCAACAATAATAGCAATGGCGAGGACTCGCCGGTGAAAGTGGTGGTCGACTACAATGACGACGTCATCGTCACCGGTTCGTCCGTGGATAACGGCAAGCACGAGGACTTTTACACCGTCAAATATTCTGGACTCAACGGCGGGCAGCTTTGGGCGGTGCGCTACAATAGCCCGGGCAACTACATCGACAAACCCACTGACCTCTTTGTGGATGCCACGGGCAACGTCGCCGTGACGGGATTCTCCCGGGTCGGCAGCGACAACTGTTACTACACGGCCAAATACAACGGGGCGAATGGCAGCGTGATTTGGAGCAAGACCTACGACGGCCTCGGCGGAAAAGACGACACGGGTGAGGGCGTCACGATCGACGGCAGCGGCAACGTGCTGGTGACCGGCACGGAGATCACTTCCAACGGCGACTACGTGTTTCACACGATCAAGTATTCCTCGGCCATTGGCCAGCCGCTGTGGCAACGCACCTACACGAGCCCGACCGATAATTTCCACGGCACCGCGGGCATCGTGGTGGACGGCGATGGAAACGCGTTTGTCGCCGGCACCTCGACGCTCGATAATTTCAAAACCACTTTCTACACGGTGAAATATGCGGCTGCCACCGGCAACACCGTGTGGGAGGCGCGGACGGACGCGCCCGGCGGCGCCGACTTTGCGGCGAAAATCAAGATCGATGGGAATGGCAATCCGGTGATCGCCGGCACGTCGGAAAACGAAAACTTCGACTATGATTTCTACGCGATCAAATACGACGGCTCGAGCCCGGGTCCGGTCGGGAAGGTGCTGTGGGAGCAGCGGCTCAACGGGGAGAATGATAGCGGCAACGACACGCTGTTTGGCCTCGATGTCGATGCGGTGGGCAATGTAGCGGTCAACGGGACCGGCAAGAAGGCTTCGCCGAGCCCGTACTTCGAAATGCTCACGGCGAAGTTCAATCGCTTCCTGCTCGCACCGGGGGATCCGATCACCGGCCCGGGGCTCACGGATCTGGCGGTGGTGTCCGCCTTTAATGTGCCGGCCCTCGGCGACACGGCGGCGCTCGGCGCGAAGGTCACGGTGAAGGATGGGAAGAAAACGTACTCTGCGATTCTGGCGCAGGGCAATGGCCTGGGAAATCACGCGCTGGCGCTGCAAGGACAGCCGGCCCCGGATGTCACCGGGTTCTTCAAATCGTTCAACGATCCGGTTATTGCGCCGAATGGACAGCAGGCGTTCATTGCGAAGTTGAGTGGCGCCCCGGGCGCCGAAGCCACGGGCGTGTGGACGGATGCGTTCACCGGCTCGCTCCAGTGCGCGCTGCAGTATAATAAGCAGGTGCCCGGCATGGCCTCGGGCGTCGTGCTGAAGTCCGTCACGAGCATCTCGCTCCGGAATGGCTATCTCGCGGCGCTGATCACGGTGAAGGGGGGCGATACGAACTCGAAGAACGCCACGGTGCTGCTCGGGATGTCGGGGAAGAATACCGGCTACATCCTGATTCGGAGTGACGCGCCGGTGAATGTGGACGGTGCGATGAGCAACATCAAAAAGCTCAGCGTCTATACGCCGGCGAAGACTTCGCCGGGGCAGGGGCGCTACCATGGAGATAACCGGTTGGTCGCCACCGCCACACTGGTCGATAAACGGACGGTCTTCCTCACGGCGTTTCCCACAGGCGGCTTTCTGCCGCTCGCGGCGACGAAAGGCGCGGCGGATAATTTGGTGATGGGCGCGAAGTGGAAAGCATTTGGACCGCCGGCGACGGCGACCAACGGGTTCAACTTTGCGACGCTGGCGACGCTGGCGGCCGACAAACTGGACGGGATCTCGACCAAGAACGACACGGCGATCGTCTACAGCTTTCTCGGCGGCGCGTTTGACAACATCGCGATCGAAGGTGAGACGGCGCCGGATTCGAATGGCGGCACGTATCTCAGCTTCAATGATCCGATTTCGAATGATCAGGGCCGCTACGCCTTCCTCGCGAAAGCAAAGGGCGGCGACTTTGGTGCCGGCAAAGTGGGGTTGTGGTATGGGTTGTCGAATGCTCCGCATCTCGCGGCGCGGGTCGGCGACCTGGCTCCCGATGCGATTGGCAATGACGGGGCGTCGACCTTCAGCACGATCAAGAACATCGCGCTGCCGGGCGGCTCAAAGTCCGGACCGATCTTCCTGGCCACGGTGAAGGGCGGGGGAGCGAACGGGAAAAACAATGCCGGCTTGTGGGGCATGGATAGCGACGGGTTTGTGCGCCAACTCCTGCGCAATGGCGACACGCTGGGCGACCAGACGGTGAAGAAGTTTGTGCTGCTCAATTCGCTGCCGGGCTGCTTCAGCGCGAACCGCAGCTTCAACGGCGCGGGGGGCGTCGCGGCGCTGGTGAGCTTCACGGATAAGACGAACGCGGTGGTCTACGTGGGCGTGCCGTAGGCGGTAGAAGCGCCTTCCGGCGCTTCGGATCCCTGGCGAAAGCGGCTGGAAGCCGCTTCTACGCGGGGCCGCGGAAAGATTGCGGAGCGTCCGGCGCTCGCTGCACGGGTGTGTGGCGGGCGCCGGAACATTTTTGGGAGGCGCGGTCAGGAAACCTTTACGCCAAACTCTTTCTCGATCTTCCTCGTCAGCTTTTCGTCCACGTCGCCGGCCAGGGTGGACTCTTCGTCCTTCAAGAAGGCCCGCAGGTGTTTCCAATCCCCGAGAGTCGCATCAATCAAGACCACCTGTTCGCCGGCGCTGAACGTCAGGAAGTGGCCGCTGTCGCGCTCCAACAAGTCGCGGACTTTGCGGAGATCTTTGGAGGTGCCGCAAATTTCCTTCACCGCGGCCAGGACAAACGGCGTCGCCTCGCCGAGCACATCTTTGGGATCTTCATTCAGATCCACGATCCACGTTCCTTCCGAGTCGAATTTCTTCAGCTTCTTCCAATTGTAGGCGGCATTGAGTGTGTTCTGGGAAAAGTGAAAGACGCCCTTGGGCGTTGGCCCCAGCCCAAGTTTTAGCCGGGTGGATTCGTAGGTTTCGTGCCAAACGCCAAGGTCGAATTGCAGCAACCGCTCCGGTGCGTTTGCCCCGTTCAATTCCACCGCCAGTCCTTGGTGTCCAAACGGGGTCTTCTTCGTCAGCGAAAACTCCGGGGATCCAGCGTAAACGTAGCCTGCTTCCAGTTCGGTTAGCAGGAGTTCACAGACACGCTTCGCTAATTGGTCGTTCTTTCCTTCCTTTGGCTTCGGCATGGGCGCGCTCCGTAGCGAGTTCGTGTGACCCCGTCGAGTGCCGTGCGCAGCCAAAAAAAAGAGCCGGACCTTGCGGTCCGGCTCTTGGTAATTTTCGGTTCGTCGTTCTGCTTAGTAAGCAGCCTGGGCGCCCTTGAGATTCTTCTTTTGAATCCAGGGCATGAGCGCGCGGAGCTTGGCGCCGGTCTTTTCGATGCCGTGCTGCTCGCCCTTCTTGAGGAGCGCGTTGTACTTCTTGTAGCCGCCTTTGTATTCCTTCACCCAGTCCTTGGCGAACTTGCCGGTCTGGATGTCCTTGAGCGCGGCTTTCATGCGCTGCTTCACGCCCTTGTCGATAATCTTCGGGCCCACGAGCACGTCGCCCCACTTGGCGGTCTCCGAGATGGAGAAGCGCATGCCGGCGATGCCGGATTCGTTCATGAGGTCAACGATGAGCTTCAGCTCGTGGAGGCACTCAAAGTAAGCCATCTCGGGCGAGTAGCCGGCTTCCACCAGCACTTCGAAGCCCGCCTGCACCAGCGCACTGGCGCCGCCGCAGAGCACGGTCTGCTCGCCGAAGAGGTCGGTCTCGGTCTCTTCCTTGAAGCTGGTTTCAATCACGCCGCCGCGGGTGCCACCCACGCCCTTCGCCCAGGCGAGCGCGACCTTCTTGGCCTTCTTGCTGGCGTTTTGGTAAATGGCGATGAGCGCCGGCACGCCTTTGCCCTCGGTGAACTGGCGGCGCACGATGTGGCCCGGGCCTTTCGGCGCGACCATGATCACGTCCACGTCCTTCGGCGGGACGATCGTCTTGAAATGGATGGAGAAGCCGTGGCTGAAGAGGAGCGTCTTGCCCTTCGAGAGATTGGGCTTGATGTCTTTTTCAAACACCGCGGCCTGCTTGGTGTCGGGGAGGGCCACGAAGATCACGTCGGCCTTCTTCACCGCTTCGCCGGTCTCATAGACTTCGAAGCCTTTTTCCTTGGCGACCGCCGCGCTCTTGCTGCCGGGATAGAGGCCAATGATGACCTTCACGCCGCTGTCCTTGAGGTTCAGCGCGTGGGCGTGGCCCTGGCTGCCAAAGCCAAGCACGGCGCACGTTTTGCCATTGAGCACGCCCAGATCGGCGTCTTTGTCGGTGTAGATTTTTGCCATAGAAAAGGGGGCGGAGAGTAGCGGTCCGATCGTTTTCGGCAAGTGCGGAAATGAAATTGTGCAAGGGAAGTCCAAGAGGAGCGGGACGGGGAGGGCGAAAGAAGCTCGCTGGAGGAAGTCAGGGCCTTCGGCTCTGGACGGTCTGGCCATGCGCCTCGGAGCATGGCGAGAAACGGTTTTTTCGGGGATAATGCCAGGCCGCCGATCCTCACGATTGTCAGAACCTGGACGGCACTTTTGCGCAGAGTAACTCTGCGGACTAAAGGTCTGACTCATCCCAGCGGCGGTGCCACGTTCGGCGCGGAGAAAGTATTCAATGGGCGACTCCGCGCGTCGCGCAACCGCGTTTGGAGTTCCGCCTTTTAGACGGCCGACGCGGGCAAACCACGGGTGCGTGTTCAAACGTCATCGCCGCGCCCAGACTCGACAGCACCCTTATGGAATGGACGCGCTCGCCGCCTAAAGGCGGAACCCCAAACTAATCTCCCCGGATACGGTCCACTAATACTGAATACGCAATATATTCCCAGAGGCGCGGCCCAGACATCGCCCCAAGTGGACGCGGCGTCGCCGCTCGACCCCAATTCCTGCCTGGGCCCTGGCCGCCGGGGCGCTTTTTTTCCGGTGACTTCCAGCGCGAGAGTTGCGTTCTCGAAAGAAAATGCCCAAGTTGGCCCTTTTCTTGTTGCGAGAGGGCGCGTCCTCACTGTTTCTACACTATGCCCGGAAATCCTTCTAATATACGGGAAAATAACGCCAAGTTTTTATTGGACAAGGCCATGCTTTGTAGCTACAAGGTGAACACAGAAGTTCTGGCCCGCCTCCGTCATGGTGCCAGTTTGAGAATCCATACCATACTCCCATGACCGTTGACCACCATCCTGTAGTGGAGAACGCACGGCATCGTGCGGGACCTTTCCAGGTTCCGCCTTTCCGGCGTCAGGCCTTCAGCCTGATTGAAATCTGTATTGCCCTCGGCATTGTTGCTTTTGCCTTTGTGGCCATGCTGGGCTTGCTCCCAGTGGGATTGGCCAACTTTTCCAAGGCGATGGACACCCAGACGTCCACCGAAATTTATCAACGTCTGTCGGCCGAATTGCAGGAGACCGAATTCGATAATTTGATCAAGCTTGGGCGGAACCGGCCGTCGGGGACGGTGCCCTTCTTCTTTCTGAAGACGCGGTATTTTGATGCGGAAGGCCAGGAGATCAAAGTGACCAATTCGGAGGCGATCAGCGACGTGGAATCGAAGCGCGTGTTGTACACGGTGACGACGCGGGGCTCGTTTCCTGGCGACGCCTCGCCGGCCAACCATAACAGCAATTATTTCACCTCTTTGCCGGACATTTCCGGCAAGCGCTGGAATCCCCGGGACGTCATGTTTTTCTCCTTCCAGGTCATCCAGTCCAAGGGACGCGATATCACCACGATTCTGGACCCCACTCATTTTGTGGATCCCGCCAAGGCAGCCCAGCAGGGCTTTCCGTACCGCACGTATTCCATCCACGTAGCCCGTAACGGGTACGATCTCACCCAGCCATACAACCCATGAAACCTACTCCTCGTCATTCTGGTTTTACCCTGGCTGAATTGCTCACCGGCATGGGCATTTTGGTGGTGATGTTCAGTTTTTTGATCATGGCCACCAATCAAATGGTGCGCGCCATGAGCAACACCACCGGCAAAATTGAACAGTTCCGCGATGCCCGGGATGCCTTCGAACGCTTGACCACACGGTTGTCGCAGGCCACGCTCAACGCCTATTGGGACTATCGCTTCGATTCTCCCAGTTCTCTGTTGCCGACCAGCTATGAGCGTCGCAGCGATCTCCGCTTTTTGTGCACCCAAGGCTCCGACTCGTTTATGAGAACGGCGTCGACTCCCACCAAGGGGTTTGGACAGTGCGTGTTTTTCAATGCTCCGCTTGGTTACACGGAGTCCGCAGCGCAATATGGTGGGCTGGAAAACTTGATGAACACGTGGGGATTCTACGTGGAATATAGCCAGGATACGCTCTATCGGCCGAAATTCATTGGCAACGAGGTCCCCGCCAAATGGCGCTGGCGGCTCATGGAGTTTTCGCAATCTACGGAGCGCTTCAATACTTACGCCCAGACCTCGGGCGGCCAGAAAAAGCAGCCGAATGCGGATAGCCAGGGAACCAAGTGGATCTTTGACGACAAGCCGGCCAACTTTCAGGCGGTGGTGCGTCCCTTGGTGGAAAATGTGCTCGTCCTGGTCTTGATTCCGCGTCTCGCGCGTTCCGAGGAAGAAGCCAACGCCAACTATGACCCCGCCAACCCGTGGTATTCCCCCCTGGCCCCCACTTACAAATACGATACGAGCGTGCCGAACACGAAGGATGCGGCGACCAATCCCCGCAATCAGCTTCCGCCCGTGGTGCAGGCGTCCATGGTGGCCATCGATGCCGTCAGCGCCGATCGCCTGAGCTTGGATGCCTCGAGTTCCGATATGTTTGGCCTCACCTCCTCCAACAAATTTACCGACACTAGGAAGTATAATGGCGACCTGGAGGGCCCGGATGCTTCCGCCCTTGAGAAGCAATTGATTGCCAAACACATCAACTACCGGGTTTTTACCACCAACGTCCACGTCCGGGGCGCCAAGTGGAGCCGTGAGCAAAGTGATACCAGCAAAACTCCCTAGATTTATGAATCTTCGTTCTACCCATGCCAACCGCCAGGGTGTCGCCCTGGTCCTCGTCCTAGCCTTCATTTCCCTGCTGTCGGCCCTGCTGATCGCTTTCTTTTCCAGCACCAGCAACAGCCGGCGTGAGGCGTCGCAATATGAAGCCGGGGTCACCACCGCCCAGCTTTCCGAGACGGCGCAAAACCTCGTCATCGGCCAGATTTCCGACGCCACCAAGACGTTTGACACCGAAGGCTACAATGCCTCGGCGGCCGGAATGCGGCTGACCTACGCCAGCCAGCCCGGCATGATTCGCACCTACGGGACAGACAATAAGTACCATCGTATTTATAAGCTCTATTCCTCGGGCAAAATGGTGCTTAATGATACCGAGCCGAGCGAATGGAGCGTCTCTTCCCAATTGGCGACGGAGGTTCCCCTCAACTGGGTGCAGAACCCGGCCGGGTACACGGATCTCAATGAGCCCGTGCTGGTGCCCGATCCGCAAGGGTTGATTGTTCCGACCGGAACCAACCAACGCTACACCGCTAATTACCCGATCCTCGACCCGGCGGGCTTGTCGCCCACCGGCAGCAGCGTCAATTCTCCGGGCGGACTTAATCAGGACGGCATTGATGGCTTCGATATCAGTAACCCTCCGGGCTATGGAGGCCCGGGGGCCGGTGCCCGCCCGGTCATTAATCCCACCTATAACCCCATCACGATTCCCGCGAGTGGCAAGACGGGCAACCCGGTGCCGATGCCGGTGCAATGGATTTATGTGCTGCAGAATGGCACGCTGACCTCGCCGAACACGGTTAATGGCACGGTCGCCAGTTGGTCGAATCTGCAGGATACCAGCCCCAACAAGCCCACGAAGACGAATCCCATCGTCGGGCGCGTGGCCTTTTGGACGGATGACGATACCTGCAAGCTTAATCCCAATGTGAACAGCGAGGGAACGGCGTGGGATACGCCGCTCAATGGTTCGGATGGCTCGGCGCCCTATGGCGAAGCCTATCTGCGGGATAATCAGCCGATCGTGTACGAGTTCCAACGCTATCCGGGTCACCCGGCGATGACGTCGCTCAGTCCCATTTTTGGATTCCTGCCCCAGTATCGCATCCCGGGCAGCGACGGCACGCAGGATACCAGCGTGCTGGCCCGTTATTACAGCCTGATTCCGCGGGTGGTCGCGGGTGGCAGCAACGGTGGGACCACGAACACGACCACCAAGGCCAATGTGAGCATCATCACCACCGACATGGACCGCATGTATGCCTCGGTGGACGAGTTGATGTTCCGGCCGGTTCCGCGTATTCCAAACGACTCGGCCTTCCTGAACCGCTCGGTGTTCGAGAAGACGAAATTCTTCCTGACCACCTCGGCGAAGACACCGGAGGTGACGATGTTTGGCACCCCGCGCATCGGTCTGTGGAGCGTCCAGCAGCAAGCCGATCCCAATAACGGTGCGGCTGGTGCGCCCCTTCGCCCACGGAGTGGAACGGATGAAATGATTGCGTTTTGCAACACTCTGGGCCTCGATCCGAAGGGCCAGAATACCAACACGTATTATTTCCAGCGCCAGTCCATCTACCTGCGCGATCCCATCAACAACCGCCTGGCGCACCCGACCACGATTTCTGGTCAGACGGCCCCAGCGTACGTGATGCCCAGCAGCCAGAGCACCACGGCCGATTGGACCTTCAAGCCCACGCAACCGAACGGCTACACCGCTTCCCGTAATCAGGACCTCTACCACTATCTGCAACAGTTGACGGCGATGCCGATTCCTGGATTCGGCGGCAAGCTGACGGACCTCTATCCATCAGGTCCGAATAATAATGGCGGGGTGCGGGATCAGATCCTGACCGAGATGTTTGATATGACGCGGTTGACGAATTGCTACTCGCTCAACCAATCGGTTTCGGACGGTTCGCCGCGGTTTGAGTTCGCCCCGGCGCGGCAAATGCCGGACGCGGTGAGTGGCGAGACCCAGATTGTTCCGGTGGTGCCTCCGGATGGCGGCTTGGGCGCCGGCACGAAAGGATTTGGGCGCTTCCCGACGGTGACGGAAGGCATGTTGATCTTCTATCGCTCGCTGCCAACTCCGGCGAGTAACGGCAATCCCGCCCACGAAAATATGCGGATCGTGCTGGCCTTGGAGCCCTACACGCCGGAAGCCGGTTCGTGGACATGGAGCCCGCTGGTACGCTACGTCGTGCGCGGTTTGGACAATATGACCATCCAAGGTGCGGGATTGTCGGTGGTCCCCGGGGCTAAACTCTTTGCTCCCGAGTCGATCAACTTTGTGACGGCCCGCTGCGGTTACGCGAGCGGCAGTGCTCATAACCAGGCGCACTGCGGGACGTTTGCCAACTTCCGCCGCTGGATGGGGGCCAGTCGCGATACGACCAAGCTGATTCCCACCGACGCCCAAGTGAAAGCCGCCATTGCTGGGACGAGGCTGGACGACGAAAATTACTATCCGTTCGTCAGTGTCGAAATTCCGGTGGACGTGAACAACTTCAAGGGCTTCACCATGGGGTCCTTTGATATCACCATCGAGGTTCATTCCGGCTACACGCCGAACGTGACGCCGACCAACACGCAATGCAATCCCCAGACGTTGGTCCAGACGATCCAAATGCACTTCCCCGGAGTGACCCTGCCGGCTCCGACGGCTTCGCCTATTTTGGATTTCTATCAGCGGATGAGCCCTGAGCCGGGTAACAGCGGCGCCTTCAATCCCATTCAGCCGCAGGATGTGGTCCGGAGCGTGGAAGTCTCGCCGACCGGTCCTTCCTTGGGCGACCTGCGGATGATCAGCGCGCAGAAAAACGTTCTCGCCGGTTACTATGACGCGAATCCGGCCTATGCTACCGCCATCACGCAGGAGCATAGCTTCCGTAACGGCGATGGCGGAGCGATCAATGCTCTGAATAGCACCACCACGGAGACAGGCTCGACGCTGGTCACGGGCTTGGCCAAGAATAACTACGTGGCCGCGCGTGGGATGAACGGTGCCTTCATGAAGGGCGGGCAGCTCGGCGACTGGGACAATGGCCCCAAAGGCTTCATGGATGGCGCCTATATCAACAAGCCGGACGATCACTATGGAACCCAGGGGGGCGGCGATACGTACGATGCGGTGACCACCACGCCGAATCGGCAGGTGAGTTCCGCGGTAATGTTTGGCTCCCTGCCCACTGGAGAGCCGTGGCGGACGCTCTGCTTCACGGCCGCGCCGGCGGCGGGGCCGGCCCACCCCAGCCTGGCCAAGTCCTTCCTGGCCAATGTTGGCACCCGGGTGCGCGATCATATGTTCCTCGATTTCTTCACCATGCCGGTGGTCGAGCCTTACGCCATCAGCGAGCCGATGGCTTCCATGGGCAAGGTGAACTTGAACTATCAGATCGCGCCCTTCTCCTACATCACCCGGAACACGGCTCTCCAAGGAGTGCTCAAAACCACGCGGATCTTCGCGGCCTCCGCCCATGGCAACGGCTCGCGGTTGCAGATTGATGTCGCGGAAACGCTCAAGGGATTTGCCCAGCGCTTTGATGATTCCAAGCGTGGCATTTTCCGCAGCGCGACCGAAATCTGCGACATGTACCTCGTTCCGAAGGGGAGCAACCTCACCGCGGTTCCGTCGTGGTGGAATGGCTTCAAGGCAACCGGCGACAATGGACGCGAAGCGCCCTATGGCCAAATCTATAGCCGGGTGTGCACGAAATCGAATACCTTCACGATTCACATGCGGGTGCAGACGCTGCGGAAGCGCCCGCCGACGGACCCGAAGGACACGACCTCCTGGGGCCAATGGGATGAGACCAAAGACAATGTCACGGGTGAATACCGTGGGTCTTCCACGGTGGAACGTTACGTCGATATTGGCGGAAACAAGTTCCCCGATTTCGCGAAAGACTTTGGCCCCACGGCCACTTCCGCCACCTCGCTGGACCGCTTCTATAAGTTCCGCATCGTGCAAACCAAGCGCTTCAACCCATGATCCGTTCTTTTCGCCAGTCCTCGGCGCGTGCTTTCACGCTCATCGAGTTGCTCATTGTCATCTCGATCATCGCGATCATCGCGGGCTTTTCCATCCCGGCAGTGACGTCGGTCCTGAAGGGTTCGGCCCTGACTCAGGGCGGGACCGTGCTCACGGACCAGATGAGTATGGCCCGCCAGCACGCCTTGGGTAACAACCGGATTGTCCAGGTGCGGATTTACCGTTTCGGCGATCCGGAAGTGCCGGGCGAAAAGCTTGACGATCCGTCGTCGGGACAATTCCGGGCGATTCAATATTTCGAGCGGAGTCCCGGCGGCATCTGGTCGCCGGTGGGCAAACTCGCCCGCCTCCCGGACACGATAATCATGAACAGTGACAAGCGGTTTTCGACCATCCTGGGCGAGGACAACACCACCCGGCTGGTGCTCTCCACCAAAGTGCAGGCGGATCCGAACAACCACATCGAATTGCCCCGCGACGTGAAGTTCAATTACGACTACGTCTACTTCCATTTCCTCCCGAATGGTGGGACGGATCTCAAGTCGACGGGGAACTCGGGGTCGCCCTCCAGCGGCGGACTGTGGCATATCACGATTCATGCGCTTGCGGACCTTCCAAAGGCGACCGGGGTCACCAATCCCCCGAACTATTTCTGCTGGATGGTGGATCCGGTCACGGGCGTTGGCCGCGTGTATCGTCCGAGCGTGAAGTAGGGCGCTGGTGCGAAGACTGAATTGGTGGCGATTGGCCGCTGGAGAATCATGCCCGGCGAAGGAATTGCCTTTCGCGATTGGCATTTGCGCCGGCATCCCTTCTCACTTGCCGCATGGATATCGACGTTTTTACCGGCGGCCTTTTTGACACCAATTGCTTCTTTCTCCGCGCGCATGGCATCCTGATCGATGCGCCGCAGGAGACGGCGGATTGGCTGGCCATGAAGAAGTACCAAGTGCGCACCTTGTTACTGACCCATGGTCACATTGATCACACGTGGGATGCGGCGCGTATTCAGCGCGAGCATGGCTGCCAGGTCGCCTGCCATGCGGAGTGTGTGCCGATGATTGAAGATCCGGAGTTCTTTCTTCGTTTCGGTCTTAGCTGGGAGATTGAGACATTGAAGGCAGACCGGATTCTGGCCGAGACGCCGTCCGCGATGGTGGAAGGAGTGGAGTTTGGGATGCTCGATCTTCCCGGCCATTGTCCGGGGAGCCTTGGCTTTTTGTGGCGTGCGGAGAAGGCACTCTTCGGAGGCGATGTCCTGATGGCGGGAGGCTGCGGTCGCACGGATCTGCCCGGCGGCAGCAGGGCATTATTGAAGCAGAGTGTGCGGGAAAAACTCTGGACGTTGGAGGACGACGTGCGCGTCCTGCCCGGGCATGGTCCGGCCACCACGATTGGCATCGAGCGCCGGACGAATCCCTATGTGGGGGAAGCGGCGTTGCGAGGGTCGGCGGAGTGAGCTTCGCTCCGCAAGCAAAAGGTTGCAGGCCGGGACGCTCACGATGAGGAAATGCGCTGCCAGCCAGCGATGACGGCGTGGCGGGCTTGGCGGACCCGACGCCGCCGAAATACACGGCAATGACGTAAAAGGTGGTCTCTGTCCTCTGGTATATTTCGCGGCCATGAGGCCAATGAGACTCTGCCCGCCGTGGGTGGAGACGAGATCCCTCATGATACCCTGGGAAGCCCTACCGCAGCATGGGCGGTGGATAGGGAAGAAGGAGACGCCAATCTTCGGAAGGGGCCGGTCTTCCGCTTGAGGAAGGTCTTCAGGGAGCCACAAATTCTTCCGCTTTTGGTCACAAACCCCCAAACATAACGGCTCTTTTCGGATGAATTGGACCGCAACCCCTGTTAACCACCCAGGGTTTTTAGTCCACCTACATGAAGCGCTCCCTGCTCCTCTGCACCATCGCGGCCTTGTCCGCCCTTGCCACTCCGGTCCTTCGCGCCCAAGCGGATGCTCCCCCGGTCGATATCAGCCAATTGCTTCAGGAACTGAAGAAGATGCGGGATCAGAATGAAAACGCCATCAAACTTCGGCGGAATGAAGCGTTGCAGCGGATCACCTCGGCGGCGGCTTCGCCCTCGAGTGCGGTGCAGTTTTGGAAGGAAGCGGTGAAGAACGCCCAATTCGACGGGGCGGAAAAGGAAGGCCAGAAGCTGGCCGAATGGCGCGACGGGGAAGGTGATGCCCTGAACGACAAGCTTTGCTCTGGAGCGGTACAACTTCATCTCCGCTGGCTGGCGCTGACGCTTCGCCACTCCATCGGCGAGGACATGAAAACCCTGCTGCCGCAGGTGATCGACTATACGAGGGCGCTGCAGGCGGACATGGCAGCGGCTGACCATTTCTCGGACCAGCTCGACAAGGAGCGGGAGCGCAACGATGGCAAACATGGCATAGCCAAGGCCAAGGGGGTGGCGGAAGACGCGGTCGTAAAGAAGGTGCATGAGCAGGTGATGCGCATGGCCGTGGGGAGCAGCCCCGTGGCCCGCTGGCTGCAATTGGGCGATCTGCTGGGCGACGGTGGAAAGAAGCCGCGCCGTGGCGATGGCGGCAGTAATTCCGGCTGGGAGGCGACGCCCGGCGGTCTCGACGGCATGTACAACGCGATCATTTTGCCGGAATTTCGAGCGAACAAAGATCCCCGTTTGCTCGAATATTGGGATGTGGTCATCAAACGCGAAACGGAGAAAGCCGCCGAGCGGAAGCTCGATGTGGATCAACGCGATTGGGCCACGGTGAAATATCCCTCGCTGCGCTGGCAGCGCGCGCAGGATGTCCTCTTGCTCGGTCAGCGCAATCGCGCTATTATCGAGATGTTCCAGACCGTGAAGTCCGCACCGCAACATCCCGATCTCCAATCGTGGATTGGCCAGCTCGAAGCCATCCTGGTTCCGACGCCTCCCACGCCCGGCGTGGGAGCAGTTCCGTCCGTGCCGTCCACCGGTGCGGTCCCGCCGCCCGTGGCCGTGCCGCCCGCGACGGCGCCGGTGCCAACCGCGACCCTTGTTCCAACTCCGCCTGCGACGGTGCCGGGCGTCCGGCGCTAATGGCAGGCTGGCCTCCTGATTTCGACTGCCCTCAAATGGCTGGTGAGGCCGGTGGTGACGTGCTCACGGAGGATCAAACCAGCACCGAACAATCGCTCGACGTGCCTTGGAATGTGGTCGTGCACAACGACCCCATCAATTTGATGGAGTATGTCACCAAGGTCTTCATGCGCCTCTTCGGCTTTCCGCGCGCCAAGGCGGAAATCCACATGCTGGAGGTCCATCAAAAAGGGCGCTCCATCGTGTGGAGCGGCGCCCGTGAGAAGGCAGAGTTTTTCGTGCAGCAACTCCATACCTACCTCCTGATGGCGACGATGGAGCGGGCGAAGTAGGGGGAAGAAACGGGAAACGGTCTTTCCGAGAGCCTGTCTGGCAAAAATGCTATTAGGCGCGACGCAGAGCGTCACGCCACCAAAAGAAGAACCGCCGCGCGCCCCCTAACAAAGAAACCCGGGCGGTGAGGCCCGGGTTTCTTGAAGAAGATCAAGCCCGCGACCGGAAGGTCGCGGCTACATTTATTGCGCGGCCTACTTCTGCAAGTCAGCCGGCTTCACGCCCTTCTTGTGGCCATCAAAGCCGTAGAACGTCGGCTTGTAGTCGCCCACGAGCTCCACGTCCGCTTTCGCCGGGACTTCCAGGCCGGTAAATTGATAGGCGGCGTTCACGAGGAGACGGCGCAGGCCTTCGTTCGTGAGATCCGTGGCGGCGCCCATGGTGGTCGTCAGGGTTTTATTCACGGTGCCGGCGGTGTTTTTGTTTTCGCGCGTCCACACGACCGGCATGGCGGGATCGTTCACATCCTGCTGCACCGGCGGCTTCGTGCCGGATTTGGTCTTCGGGTAGCTGGCCGGTTCGTCGTCGTGATTCATCCCCTTGAGCACAATGCCGCGGACGAGGATGGTGGCATCGGCCGGCGGATAGGCTTCATAGACGTCGGTGGTGCCGAAGATGTCGCTCACGCCGTTGAGGAGGGGATTCTTCTCCGCGCCCGGTTCGATCTTGCCGCGGGTGGCTTCCTTTTTGTGCGAGCCCCAGTGGCTCACCCACTGTTCGCCGAGGACGTTTTTGCCAAATTTGTTCAGCCAGTCGTATTGGCCCTTCACGCCGGAGAAGGCATGGGTGCTGGTGCGCAGGCCGATGAACGGTTTGCCGGCATTGTAGTAGTCGACGAAAAACTTCGACTGCTCATCCGGCCAGTGGCGGAAGCGCATGAGCAGCACGCAGAGGTCCGCGTCTTTCAGCGCGTCGACGCCGGGTTCGTTGTCCGGGGTCTTGGGATCGATTTCGCCGGTCTGCTTGTTGATGGAGAAAACGACGGTGCACTTGAAGCCGTGGCGCTCGCTGAGGATTTTGGCCAGTTGCGGCAGGCCTTCCTCACTGCGGTATTCCTCGTCGCCGGCGAGGAAGACGATGTGCTTGCCTTTGCCCGGGCCATTGCCGCCGGCAAACTCAATCGAGTTCTGCGGGTCGGCGGCGAGGGCCGTGAGCGTCAGTGAAAAGGTGGCGAGCAGGGTGGATTTCATGGCGTGGGATAAAGCGACGTGGTGTCGGCGGGTCAAGCGCCCCGGAGCTTTTCTCTTTGGCATTTCTCTCGGATCACTTCACGCGATCGAACATCAGCGTGGCGGATTTTCCTTCGCCGGCTTCCCAGACCACCGACACCGCGTCCGGGCCGCTGGCGATGCTGGCATCGAGACCCGCGGCGAAGGAAACGGGCGCATCGGTGCCGCGCCGCAGCATGAGTTTCCGCTGGCTCTCCCAAAGAACGATGGGGGCGGAACCGGCGAAGGCCGCCACGGGCTGGGAGCTCTCCTTGGCCAGCGATTCTTCGGGGGCGTCTTTCGTGCTGGCGAAGACGGTGCCTTCCCGCCGCCACACCGCCAGCCAGCGGGCATCCGGGCTGTAAGCGAAGCTGCCGCCATCCATGGGGCAGGCGTTGAATTTCCAGGTGCCGCTGCCGAGTTTTTCCGCACCAGCGAAGGTGGCGCCCCCGTCGTGGCTCACGATGCGGTAGAGGTCGCGCGAACCGCCCAGCCAATTGCGCCACATGGCGGAAATCTCCCCATTCGGAGCGATAGCGAGGCTGGGATGGCAGCACTCGCAGATGTGGCCATCGGGCGATTTGTAGATCGATGCCCCCGCGTCCCACGTGCGTCCGCCGTCATGGGAGAAGCGCCCCCACAATTCCTTTGTTTGGTTCCGGTCATCCAGCCAGACGGCGCCGACGAGGCCCTTGCCGTCGCCGACGGTGGCGTGCAATCCCTCGCGGGCCGAAGTGGGCACGGTATTGAGCGGCGCGGATTCCTTCCACGTGCGGCCTTCGTTGGTTGAGGTCCATGAGTGGAGATTGCCGTCGGCGTGGGAAATGGCCGTCACCAGCACGACTTCATTGGTCGCCGCGATGCGCGGCCCGCGGCGTTTGCGCAGCGCGAGTTTGTCCAGTTCCGCCACCTTCACCGGTGCGGAGAAAGTGCGTCCATCTACCGAGCCCGTGTAGTAAACAGCGTTATCTTTGCCAAAGGTCACGTGCACGTGGCCATTCGGCGACACGGCGATCTGCGGCTGTACCGCGCCGTGCAACTCCGGCGGGATGATTTCAACGGGCGCGGCGCGCAGGCAGGAGAGGGGGGCGAGCAGGCAAAGGATGGAGAGAATTTTGATGTTCACGGCGCGGCCAGGAATACTCCAATTCTTGGAGCCGAAGGTGATGCCCCTGGCAAGGAGCGAAGCGACCCGGTGGAACGGCATAATGCGCCGAGCCTTGACCGCTCCCCCGTCCTTTCGCCCCGATTGATAATTTCCGCGAGCGCTCTCCGCGCCACGCACTTCACCCAAACGGACGATCCTAAAATATCATCCACTGCGGAACATTTTCCCCATGAAAATCGCCACCGCGCTCCGCTCCCTCGTCCTCGCTGTTTCCACCGCCGTCACCCTGACCTCCTGCGCCGAGCCGATCATCCCGCGCCAGCAGACGTTCAGGCCCTCGGACTTTGTGTGTTCGCAAGAGCGGGGCTCGGCATCCATAACCGGCCGGGCCTTTGTGACGATGCGCGACAACTCGGAGCGCATCGGAGTCCAGCAGAAAGTCGAACTCACCCCCGTGACCCCCTACACGAGCGAAGCCATCGGCGTGGAGTTCACCCAATCGCGATCGCTTTCGGCCGCCGATCCGCGGATCGACAAATACATCCGTTCGACCGAGGCCGACGACCAGGGGCGCTTCTCGTTTCGTGGGCTGCCGCCGGGAGAGTATTATGCGACGAGCAACGTGAAATGGGACAACTGGTATTGGAACGACGACGTGACCCAGAAAATCTATGTGCATTATACGGTGCCCATTCATGCGCGAGTTTCGGTCAAGAATGGACAGACGGTCGTGGTCCGTGACTGGGTCTATGGAAAGACGATCGTCAAATGACGTCCGATCTTGGGCGCCATCCCTACCTTTGCTCGCTTCGCTTGCAAAAAGGCCACCCAAGTGGGGCGCGCCCTTCGTGGCTCGGGAGTCAAACGTCTTGGCTGGCTTTCAGATAGCGATCGTCAACGAGTGCCGCACAGGCTCCAGGTCACTTTTATCGTCCTCCTGGCGGCGCCTTGCGGAAGCGCCGTGACAAGGAGGGATTTCTTTCGTATGGCGTCTCTACCCAAGCTATGGCTGCAAGTTCCCCTACGTCATCCTCAGCGGAGCAGAACCCCATGCAATTAACCGTCCGCGTCATTGCTTCGGGAGAAGAGTCGCGGATGGCGTCAAATCTCTATGACGCGATTGTGGCGCTCGGAGCGGCGGGCGGATATTTATTCGTATCGAATTGGGAGCGGGAGATGCCGCCTTCGATCACCGCGGATGCGATGGTTTTGGTAGGGCCCGAACACGCGCCTTCGCAATTCGCGGGATTGTCGTGGTTTGATGTGGTGAGCAGGTGTTTGGCGCAGGCGCCAAATGTCTTCTGGGTCTCTATTCAAAAAGAACAAATTCGGGCGATCGCGCACCAGACGAGGCGGACTCCCTTGAGGAATCTCAAGGGACCGGAGCAGCATTTTGAGCTAGGCGATGCTGCACGGCGCGTCGTCCAAAGTATTCAGGAAGCAAGGGCCGCGACCGAGCAACCGAGTCCCAAGAAAAAATCCAAAAAGGCGGCGAAAGGTATAGGCACCACGGACACCCGCCACGGAAAGATCAGCGCGAAGCTTGCGGCGCTTTTGCAGACCCCTTCCAAAGGCACGCTCAAGCCCGGGCAGAGCATTCTCGATACACCCGAAGGCGCCGACCGTCTGCGCGAACTCGTAAAGCTCGCCAAGGAACAGGGCTACCTCACTTTCGACGACCTCAACAAACACGTCCCCGAGTCGGTCAGCGACCCGGACGAGATGGAGCTCGTGATGAACCGTCTCCGGGGCATGGAGATCGACATCATCGATGCTTCCCAGAGGGGCAGCTACAAAGTTGCTCCGAAGGGTGACGAACATCAGCGGTCGCATTCAAAGGAGGAAGAGCGCGACGGAGGAGGGGCAGAACCAATGACCCCGGAATTTACGGAAAGGCTGAAATCTGGAGAAATGACGCTGGGCGATTTTCTGGGATCCCAGTGGATGAAAAGACACGCCACTCGCGGTGCGAATGTGGCGGATTATGAAGCCTTTTATATGGGGGCCACGTTGGCGATTGCCGGGCGATCTCAAACGCCACGGTCAACGAGCGCGGACCGCCCGACAACGTTGGACGGCTTTGACTTGTTGCTTGGGTATTTGTGTGTGACGCCGTGGTCCAATGAGCGATCTGAGGGAGTCGTGCTGGGAATTGTTTGGAGACAGTTTGCGGAGCAGCATCCGGAAGAGGCATTGGAGGCGACGACGCAACGCTGGCGGTTGTTTAGCCAATCCACCGAGGCTGCCCATCCAGGGCAGCCAATGGCGCGGCCTTTGACCAATCAAGTTTCCATATCGGCGGGCCTCGGGCAGCTCTTTATCCGAAGTGCGGAGTTGGCAACCTCGTTGGGGCATAAACCATATTTTTCCACCCGCCATCTGTTGTTATGTCTGCTCGGAGTACCGGCGCATTCGATTGATCCCGCAATCGGTGCGAAAATGGAGTCGCTGCGGGGTGATGTCGAAATGGTCCGCCGCGGATTTCGCAACTGGTTTGCTCGGCGCCGTGAGGATGATAAACCAGAACGGATCATCGACGAATGGCTGGGAGTGAGCGCGGACCGGGCGGTGAACGCCTGGGTTCCTGCCCCCTTGGACGATTGGTTGGCGAAGTTGCATGTGCGGGCGGAAGTTTTGCTGAGGGAAGGAAGAACGAATGAAATGGCGGGAGTGCGTGAGGCGATCGGCCGATGGGAAAAACTCCTGATACAACTGGGAAGGGAGCCCATCGAATCAGAACACGTAGATCCGCCAGCGGTTGATGAAGAGAGTGATGCTCGTATCGGGCAGCGCTCAAACGAGCCGATTCCCATCACGACGGAAGCGGATTCCCTGCGGCCGGATCGTCCCATTTCAGATAATTTGCGGCGCGGGGAGTATGTGGAGCATTTCGCGCGGCTGATTGCTTCGCGAGATACGCGGATGCCACTTTCGATCGGATTGTTTGGCGATTGGGGCTCGGGCAAATCGCATTTCATGGAAATGCTGCGCCGGCGGATTGAAAAGCTTTCACAGGACGCACGGGAGCAGCCAGACCGGAAGCTTCCGTACTGCAAAGAGATCGTGGCGATTCGGTTCAATGCGTGGAGCTATCTAGACGCCAATCTGTGGGCGAGTTTGGTCACCGAGATTTTTGACAAACTCTTTGAGCGGCTAAACCCGCACCAAGATGAGTTGGCGGCGGTGCAGGAGCGATTGGCGCAGGCCAGCGGCGCCACCGCCCAAGCCGCAGAAGCGGTGAAAATCGCGGAGGCGGAGACGGCGAAGGCGAAGGAAGAACTCGCCGCGGCGGAGCGCGAGCAGACCGTGATGAAAGGAGCGATGAGCCGGTTGCGGGAATTGCTGACGGCGGAGAAGAAAAAGCGGGTCGACAAACTGGTGCAGGAGGTGATGGGGACGCTGACCGAGGAGGGAGGCCACGAGCTGGAGGGAAAGAAAATTGAGACGGTGGAGGAACTACAGGAAACGGTGGAGCGGGTCAAAACGGAGGCGGAGGACATCAAGAACGTGTGGCACTCGTTCCAAAAGCAGGGGGCGGGGTGGCGCTGGGGATGGATCGCGGTGAGCCTTTTGGCCGTGGTGGGGGCATTCCTCATCGCGCCGACACTGGACGGCGTTCAGGCTTGGTTGTCCACGTTGCTCAAGGCGGGGGTCGGGGCTGTGGCGCCGTTTGTGGGGACGTTTTTGGCATTCTGGAAAAAGGTGAAGGGCGCCGTGAGCAAGATGCAGGAATTGCAGAAGGATGCGGAGAAGGCGCGACGGGAATCACTCGGCGTGCAGGTGGCTGAGCAGAAAGTGGCCGACGCCCGCCGGCGGCTGAGCGAGGCGCAGGCCGTGGAGAAGCAACTGCAGGAGCAGGTGCTGGCGCTGGCACCGGGACGGCGGTTGGGCCGGTTTATCGAGGATCGCGCGAAGTCGAGCGACTACCGTGGGCAACTGGGTCTGGTGAGCCTGGCACGGCGAGATTTTGAAGAACTGAGCCGGCTCTTCATGAGCACGGTGGGCGCCACGGCGGCGGAGGACACCACCGCCAGGCAAAAAGAGTTGGAGACCGAAGCAGACCAGATTCAAGAGGAAGCCGAGCGGGAGGAAATCGAAACCACCCAGGCCGAGGTGGAAGCCAAACGGGAGACGGCGGCGGCACTCAAAATGGCAGAGACAGAGAAGGCCGCTGCGGCACAGGATCCCAATAAAGCAAAGGAGATCGAGCAGGCGACGCAATCAGCGGCCAAACGATCGGCCGACGTGGCCAAGAGGCGGGAGGAAGTCCGTAAAAAGCGGGAACTGGTCCGGGAAAAGCGAACGCTGGCGGCGAAGTTGGATTTGGAGCGGAAGCTCAAGTCGGCGGCGCAACTACTCGATCGCATCGTCTTATTTGTCGACGATCTCGATCGATGCCAGCCGCAGAAAGTGGTGGAGGTCCTGCAAGCCGTGCATCTGCTCCTGGCTTTTGATCTGTTCACGGTCGTGGTCGGGGTGGACCAGCGTTGCCTCAAGCGCAGTCTGCGCGGGGAATTGAATGGATTGCTGGCCAAGGAGGAGGGAGCGGAGGCGAGGATGAATTTGATGCAGACGGAGCTGGATGAAGAGCGGCCGGCAACGCCGCTCGAGTATCTGGAGAAGATTTTCCAGATTCCCTTCCATCTGCCGGCCATGGGCCAGACGGGTTTCCAATCGCTCATGGAAAATTTGACCAAGACCAAGGAAGGGACTGGGGACGGTGCTCAGAAGAAAGAAGTGGGAGTGCCCGGCGGAACGGGAGGATCCAATGTGCCGCCGCCCGGAGTGAGTGCGACGACTGGGCCGACACCTTCCGTGCCGCCAGCCGCATCTTTACAAACGGCCGGACCAACGGTGCCGGACGGCACGTCCACACCGGGTCCGGTGCCAGCAGTGGTGCCTGGGGCAACCGAGAAGCCCCCGCTTCCGCCGGAACCACAGAATCCTGCACCCAGCGGTGAAGGAGATCTCGGGACCGCCCCGGAAGCACAAGTCAATAAGGGCTTGCAGCCGTGGGAGCGCAAAGCGCTGAAAGAGTATCACGACTTGATTGCGACGCCACGGGCCACGATGCGCTTTTTAAATACCTATCGGCTGGTCCGTGCCGAGCTAAGCGAGGAGGAGTGGCAAGGGTTTGCGGCCAATGTTCCGGAAGCCAAGGCCGAGGAGGACAAACTGGTGGCCGCGGCGCCGGCGCGGACGGTGATGTTGCTCCTGGCCGTTGCGGCGGGTTTTCCGAGCATAGCGCGGGAGTGGTTCGATCTTTTGCGAAAGCATGAACATGCTTCGTGGGACGACAGGATCAAAAATTGCCCGAAGGATGGTGCGGATTGGGGAAGATTTCAGAGAGCATTTGGCGAGTTCAGGAAATTGGGCAACGGACTCTTGCCCCACCCCATGCCCCGGAGGCCTCCCTCAAAGCCAAAGCCAGGGGAGCGGCCTGAGGAGCCGACTTTGTGGGCGGATAGTATCGAGCGATACGCGTTTTGAGATCGTGGTCGATGGTTCCATCGTTCGGCCCATGGTGAGAAAGGGGGCTCTCGTCCCTTTCATTCACTCAAGTTCCGAGCGAACCAAGGTGCACATTCTCGGTCAACCCTTCGCAAAGCGCTGGCCAGCAAGCCAGCGGATGGGGAGGGATTCGAACCCTCGTGGACTGTTTAGGCCCAACACGCTTTCCAAGCGTGCGCATTCGACCACTCTGCCACCCATCCGGTTGCTTATGAAAGGGCGGGGAGAGTGCTCGAATTTCCGGCGGGTGCAAGCGCGGAATGCGACAAATCGGGCAAAAGTTTTGCGAAGTCGGGTGCAGCTTGGAGCGAAGAGGGAGCGGGCTCTTTATGACAGAGAGCGACTCCCAGGTGCGTCGATGTCACCGGTCCGTCGCGAAATTGTCTTCGGTGCGTATAGGGCTTTTCAAGGGGCTTTGGGTCCGCTTTGCTTTGGGGTCACTAACGCCATGCCCGTTTACGATCCGTCCCGACTGCTCTCCATCTCGCGTCAGTTCCATCTGTACGGTCAGTTGCTCCATGCGGAGCCGTGCAAGGTGGGGCACATCAACGAGACCTACACGGCCACCTACGATCAGGGCGGCATCCCCGTGCGCTACATCCACCAGCGCATCAACCACGAGGTGTTCAAGGATCCCACGGGCCTGATGGAGAATCTCACGCGCGTGACGCAGCATCTGCGCCGTAAGTTTCTGGAGAAAAGCCTGCCGGAGATCACGCGGCGCACCATCACGGTGGTGCCGGCGCTGGATGGGAAGAGCTACTTCCGCTCGCGCGAGGGCGAGTACTGGCGCACGTTCGTGTTCATTGAGCGCGTGCGCACGTTTGAATCCGTGGAGAGCGCGGATCAGGCTTACGAGGCGGGTAAGGCGTTTGGCGAATTTCAGAGTCTGCTGGTGGATCTGCCGGGAGCGCGGCTGCACGACACCATCCCGAATTTTCACAATACCCGGAAGCGCTTTGAGGCCTTTGTCGACGCCATCAAGGAGGACCGGGCGAATCGCGCGGCCTCGGCGAAAAAGGAGATCGAGAAGCTGCTCGACCGGGAGAAGCTGTGCGACGTGATCCTCAAGGGGCTGGCGAGCAAGAAGCTGCCGGAGCGCACGACGCACAACGACACCAAGTTTAACAACGTGATGCTCGACGCGGATTCCGGCCAGGCGATGTGTGTGGTGGATCTCGATACCGTCATGCCCGGCTGCGTCCTTTACGATTTCGGCGACATGGTGCGGACGACCACCAGCACGACGCTGGAGGACGAACTGGATCTCTCGCGCGTCAAAATGCGCATGCCAATGTTCAAGGGGCTATGCCGGGGATACATCGAGGCGGCCGGCGGCTTCCTCACGAAGAATGAGCGGGCGCTGATTGCCTTCTCCGGGCAGCTCATTACCTACACGCTGGCGCTGCGTTTTCTCACGGACTTCCTGAAGGGCGACACCTATTTCCGCGTGCACCGCCCCTTCCATAATCTGGACCGCGCGCGCACGCAGATCCGGCTGGTGGAGAGCATCGAGCAGCAGCAGGAAGCGATGCAGAAATACGCGGATAGTTTGTAGCGCCGCCGGTTGCGCGGCGATGGGTTTGGCGGCAGATTGCCGCTCATGCCCGCCGACGAAACAGCCCGACCACCAACTCCGCCGGTCCCCCCGGCACGAGGGGCGGGGCTGAATACGCCGAACCGGTTTGAGGCTCAGCGCATCGAGTTGGAGCCGGACGCACTCGTGGACGACGACGGGCACCCGCTTCCGCTGCGCACGCAGTATTTCCGGGACGACACGCAGAGCATCCTGGCGTGGAATGATTCGCCGGATATCCCATTTCGTGTGGGGTGTTCGCCGTACCGCGGATGCGAGCATGGCTGCGCGTATTGCTTCGCGCGCCCGAGCCACGAGTATCTCGGTTGGAGCGCGGGGTTGGACTTCGAGAGCCGCATCCTGGTGAAGCCGCGGGCGGCGGAGCTGCTGCGCGAGGCGCTCTCGAAGAAGAGCTGGAAGCCGCAGCCCATCGCGATGAGCGGCATCACGGACGTCTACCAGCCCATCGAGCGGCGCCTGGGTCTCACACGGCAGTGCCTGCAGGTGCTGGCCGAGTTTCGGAATCCAGTCGCCATCATTACGAAGAACCATCTCATCACGCGCGATGCCGATCTGCTGGCGGAACTGGCCAGGTTTCAGGCGGTCTCCGTCTGCATTTCGCTGACGACGTTGGACCCCGAGCTGGCCCGGACGCTGGAGCCGCGCGCGAGCAGTCCGGCGCGGCGGCTGGCAGCCATTCGCGCGCTGACCGCGGCCGGCGTGCCGGTGCGGGTGCTCACGGCGCCGATGATTCCGGGGCTCAATGATCACGAGATTCCCGCGCTACTGGATGCAGCCGCCGAGGCCGGGGCGGATGCCGCTGGTTACACGCTCGTGCGGCTGCCGCTGGCGGTGGAACCGTTATTTATCGATTGGCTGGAGCGGCATCGTCCCGGCGAAAAGGAGAAGGTGCTGGGGCGCATCCGCGAACTGCGTGGCGGAGTGTTGTATCGCGGAAAGTTTGGCGAGCGGATGAAAGGAATCGGCCCGGCTGCGGAACAGCTTTCCCAGCTCTTTCACGTGGCCGCGCGCCGTGTTGGACTGGCTCCGCGGAATGATGATGCGGAGACGGGCATCCGGCTCACCACGCGGGAGCTGAGCTCCGAGCATTTCCGGGTGCCGCGGGCGCAACTGGAGTTGTTTTAGGGCCTGCTGAAGCTATCCGCAAATCGACTTGCGTCTGTAGCCGTGGCCGGGAGGCTGCGGAGAACGGCGCTGGCATTTCGGAAGCCGTCGAGTGTCGTTGGCACTGGTGCCGCGCCAATACACGCCAGAGGAGCAGTTTTAGAAAGGTTGCACCGCTCTCCGCAGCCTCCCGGCTGCGGCTACACGCGCAGCGCGAGCCGGCAGAAGGCCTCGATGCCGAGGGGGATGGCGGCGTCGTTGAAATCGAAGCGCGGCGTGTGCAGGCCGGGGATGCGGTCGGGGCCGGGGCGAAGGCCGAGCACGAAGAAGGCGGAGGGCACTTTCTGGCTGTAGTAGGCGAAATCCTCGCCGCCCATGACGGGCGCGACCTCGACGACTCTCTCCGGGAGCAGGGACTTGAGCGTCGCCACGGGTTCGCTGGCATTGACCGTCACCGGGTAGTGCGGTGGGAAATACGTCACCTCCGCCGAGCACTGGTGCGCCGCGGCGATTTGCTGGGCGACTTCGATAAAGCGCGTGGTGACGAGTTTCTCCACCTGCGGATTCAGGGCGCGGATGGTGCCGCGCAGGATGGCCTCGCCGGCGATGATGTTGAATGTGGTGCCGGCGTGCATCTCGGTGACGGAAACGACGGCGGATTCCAGTGGGTCGACATTCCGCGCCACAATGGACTGCGCCGCGGTGATAATCGCCGCCCCGGCGAGCAGTGGGTCGCGGGTGAAATGCGGGAATGCTGCATGTCCTCCAGCGCCCTTCACCCGCACCTCAAATACATAGGTGGCCGCGGTGATGGGGCCGACTCGTGTGGCGATTTGCCCGAGCGGAAGATCAGGCCAGCCGTGCAGCGCGTACATTTCCGCGATGGGTGGCGCAAAGAGCGAGCCATCGAGGCAGCCGTCCTGAATCATCAAGTCGCCGCCTCCGCCGCCTTCCTCGGCCGGCTGGAAGACAAACGTGACCGGGCGGGGCAGGGGAGCCGTTTTTGCCAACTTGGCCAGTACACGCGCGGCGCCGAGCAGGATGGTGGTGTGTCCATCGTGCCCACACGCATGCATGAAGCCTGGGCGCTCGGAGGCGTAATTAAAAGTGTTCTCTTCTTTGATGGGGAGCGCATCCATGTCCGCGCGGAGGCCAATGGCCTGGGAGGCTTGGCCGCCAAGATGCGCGACCACGCCGGTGCCTCGGGCAAGGCCCGCTCGAAAGGGGATGGACAGGCGCGTTAGCTCGCGCTGCACGGTCTCGGAGGCGAAGTGCTCCTCGAAATTGATGCCCGGGTTGCGATGGAGCTGGTGCCGAATTTCGATAAGCTCGGGCAGCTCGGCTTCGATGAGTTTGGTCAGCGTGGCGGGATCGATGGCGGACATGGCAGTGAACGTTGCAGGACGAATGAGGGTTTTGCCGGCGAATGCAATCTCCGGAGGAAGGGAACTTCCGCGCCGCGTTGGGTGGCGGCTTGACCCCGCCGGGCCGGGCGGTTTCCCTCCGCGCCTCGCTGTGTGGATCTCTCGCCCATGAATGCTGCTCCGTCCTTGGAACCGTCCGCTGTCCCGGCGGCGCCTCCGCGCAAATCGCCCTGGTTTACCTGGCTCTACGTGCAGGTGCTGATCGCCGTGGCCATCGGCATCACGGTGGGCGCCTTGGCTCCGGATTTTGGCAAGACGTTGCTGCCGCTGGGCGAGGGCTTCATCAATTTGGTGAAGATGATTATCGCGCCGATCATCTTCTGTACGGTCGTTCACGGCATCGCTTCGATGGGGAGTGGGCGCCGGCTCGGGCGGCTCGGCGTGAAGACCATCGTCTATTTCGAAGTCGTCTCGACGCTCGCTTTAATCATCGGTCTCATCGTGGTGAATGTGTGGAAACCGGGCGTCGGTTTTCACGCGAATCTCAGCGCGCTGAGCCCCGCCGATGTGGCCAAGGCGCAGGGGGCCATCAACAAGGCCCATGACCAAAGCGTGGCCGGCTATCTGCTCGCCATTATTCCCAAGTCCTTTTTCGAGCCGTTTGCTTCGGGAGAGATTTTGCAGGTGCTGCTCGTTTCTCTCCTCACGGCCTTCGCCATTTCCGCCATGGGCGAGAAGGGGCGGCCCATCCTCTCGGTGTTGCACCAGGCGGAGCAGGTGTTTTTTGGCATTATGCGCATGATCGTGCGGATTGCACCGCTGGCGGCTTTTGGCGCCATGGCCTATACGGTGGGGAGCCAGGGGATAAAGGCGCTGTGGCCTTTGCTCGCGCTGATGGGCGGCTTTTACCTCACCGCGGCGATCTTTATTGTCGTGGTGCTGGGCTCCATCGCGCGCGCCGCTGGATTTTCGATTTTCCGCTTCATCGCCTATATCAAGGAAGAGCTGCTGCTCGTGCTAGGGACGAGTTCCTCCGAGACCGCGCTGCCCGGTATCATGAGCAAGCTACGCCGCCTGGGTTGCGGTGAATCCACTGTCGGTTTTGTGATTCCCACGGGCTACAGTTTCAACCTCGACGGCACGAACATCTACATGACGATGGCCGCGATCTTCCTCGCACAGGCCACCGATACCCACCTGGGCCTCGGAGAACAAATCACGCTCTTGCTGGTGGCGATGCTTTCCTCGAAAGGAGCCACGGGAGTAACCGGGGCTGGTTTCATCGCTCTCGCCGCCACGCTGGCCGCAGTGCCGAAGATTCCGCCGCTGTCGGTGGCCCTGCTGGTCGGCATCGATCGCTTCATGAGCGAGTGCCGTTCGCTGACGAATCTCATCGGCAACGGCGTCGCGACCGTGGTGATTAGCCGCTCGGAAAAGGAGCTGACGGCGGAGGAGTTGCAGGCAGCCCTCCTGCGGGGCGGCGCGCTCCCGGCGCCGGTCGCGGAAGAAGCAAAGGCCGAGGCGAGCTAGGGGCTGTTCGGCACTTGTGGGCGATCGCGATCGGAAGATCGGCCAAGGCGCGTGGCCTTTGAACTGCTAAGCGCGTGCCTCACTTGGCAAGCGAGCTGAGCGAGCAGCGCCGGTAGGGATGGCGCGCCGCCGCCGTCCCTGATTTCGCTCACGGGGCGAACGACTTTCGCTTCCAATGCTCGCCTTGGAAGCGGACTGATCTCCTTCGCAGATGAGTCGTGAAATTCGCTGGTCCCCCGAGCGAGATCAGGGACGGCGGCGGCGCGCCATCCCTACGTTTTTTGCGGATCGCTTCGCTCGCTGACCAAACAGGGCGCACTGCCAGGCGGTCTCAGGCGGCCATGCGTAGTGCCGGTTGCGATTCGTGGGTATGAACGCACCATTGTTGCTCGCGGACGTCTGGGCCTTGTTCGCTGGGCTGGGCTCCACGATTTTGATCCTGCTGATCGTCGCCAGCATCTTCTGGCTCTGGGCGCTCGTGGATTGCGCGACGAACCCGAAGCTCGAATCAGGCGAAAAGCTGATTTGGCTCCTGGTCATCTTTTTCCTGCACCTGCTCGGGGCGCTGCTTTATGCCGTGGCCGGACGAGGGGCCAAGCGGATACAGGTGTAGAGGCTACTCCTTGTCTCCCACGGCTTGGCGCCAGCAGTAGTCGAAGAGGACCTCAAACTCGGCGCGTTGCAGAGCGAGGCACTCGGCTTTGAGTTCCTCGGCGCCGAATTTGGCCTGCTCACAGAGCCCGGTGAAAAGGTAGGGATCCCACGTGGTCTGGCGCGCCATGTCGGCCGAGACCTCCCGCGCCGCATCGTGCATTTTGTCGAAGGGTGGGAGCTTGCCGGCGTTGCGGAACCAATAACGGGCGTTGTCGAAATCCGCCTCGCGCCGGTGCATGACCCCGTGCCAATAGCTGCCGAGTGGGCTGGGATCGTTTTGAAAGATCTTGTGCGCGGGATCGAGGGCATCGCCGGCGCACAGCAACGCGCCGCGGACGAGGGCGAGCATGCGGGAATCGCGGATCGGTCTGCCGCCCGCGAGCGTCTCATCAGAAGCATCGCGGACTTTGCTGGGAAATTCCCAGTCCACGGGCTCGGTGGGATGCAGCTTCTTATGCAGATCCGGATTCAGGAAAATGCGGTCGATGAAGTCGGAGTAGCGTGGCACCAAGCCAAAGTAGCAGAGGCCCAGAACCGGGGAAGCGCGAATTCCCAGCCGCCCAGTTTGGAGCGATTGCCAAAAGTCATTTCTGGTTTGGTTTCCGGCGCCGACTTCGCGGTGCATTCCGTTCGTCCGTGATCCGGGGGCTGAAGCCCGCCGGCCCTTCGGGCCGGAAGCGACTTTTGTGATGCGCTCTACTTCTCGATCGGCAGCAGGGAGAACGCCGCCCTCGCGCCCGTCCCATACTTCTCCACCCGGCGCGTTTTCATATTATACACATCACCTGCCGAAAGGACGTAGAACGGCTTTTCCCACGGCTGATAGACCCGCGTGTTGTCGTGGATGGCCACTTTCCATTTGCCCATCACTTCAAAGCGATCGCCGTTTACAATAATCGCGGTGCCTTCGGAAAGGCCGATACCGAGCAAATTCGGATACTTCTGAATTACCGGCGTGAGGTCGTCCCAGCGAAGCCGCGTGTTGATGTGCTGGTCGATGGCGCTGCGCCGCAGAAAGGCGAAACCGTGCTGATGCTGGGGCTCGGGTGTCATCACGATGTCCGGTCCGGCGATGGCCCCGCGCACGACGTACTCGCCTTGGATGGTTGCCCCCGCGGAGCTGCCGCCGATCACCCCGCCACGCTCGAGCACCTTGTGAAATTCGCGCTCCGTGAGCGTGTTGGCGTAGGAATCGACAATGTTCCACTGGCGCCCGCCGTCGAACCACACCGCATCCGCCTCGCGCAGTGGCTTCACGAATTCCTCCGTGTCGGCCACCTTCGGGTCATGCGTGTGCAGCATGGTGACATGCGTCATCCCCAGCCGCTTCCAGTGGGCGATCACGTCTTCTTCGCGATACACTTTCACCTCGCCATCCGCCGTCCGATTTCCGCCGGCCGTCGGCACCACCACCAGCTTGGCGTTCAACCCGCCCGCGCGCTGGATGAACGTTTCCGTGATGCCCGTCCCACGGTCGTCGCCGCCGCCAATGATGACCAGCGTGCCTTTCGTGGGCCCATACTCGGTGGGCGCGGGATCGTCGGCGAGGACCGGGGTGGCAAGGAGCAGGAGGACGAGGAGGCGGCGCATGGACCAGGATGTAGCGCGAAGGAGAAGGGCCCTTCAATCTCGGGCGTTCTCTTTCCGCAAAATATCCGGGCTAAGTCGCAGGGGCTGTGCTAGGTTACCTCTCTTGATGAGCCATCACGCTTGTAATCCGGAGCACTACTTTCTCACCCGCCGCGACTTCCTGCGTCGCGCGGGGATGGGCATGGGCATGCTCGCCATGGGAGGACTTTTGGGCGAGCGCAGCATCTTTGGGCCGGCCGGGGCGATGGCGGCCGATCCGCAGATTTCCAGCACCAATCCGCTCGCGCCGCGGCAGCCCTGGCACTTTGCGCCGAAGGCGAAGCGCGTGATTCACATCTTCCTCAATGGCGGCGCGTCGCACGTGGATACTTTCGACCCAAAGCCGGAGCTCGACAAATGGCATGGCAAGGAAATCCCGAGCAAGCTGCCCACCGAGCGCAAGACGGGCGCGGCCTATAAATCGCCGTTCAAGTTTCAAAAATACGGGCAGTGCGGCATGGAGGTGAGCGAGCTATTCACCAAGACGGCACAGCACGTGGACGACATGTGCTTCATCCGCTCCATGCACGCGGACGTGCCGAATCACGAGCCTTCGCTGCTGCTGATGAACTGCGGCGATTCGCGTCTGCCGCGGCCGAGCATGGGCTCGTGGATTACCTATGGGCTGGGGACGGAAAACCAGAACCTGCCCGGCTTCGTGGCGCTGTGCCCGGGCTACCCGATCCAGGAATCGCAAAACTGGCAGAGTGGATTTTTGCCCGGCATTTTCCAGGGCACGTATGTCGATACGCGAAAGAAGACGATCGAGGAGCTCATCGAAAACATCCGCAACGATCGGGTGGGCCTGAAAGAGCAGCGCGCGCAGCTTGACCTGCTGCAAAAGCTGAATGCGGAGCATTTGAAGAAGCGCCAGCAGGATGCCCAGCTTGAAGCGCGGGTGCAGTCTTTCGAACTCGCCTACCGCATGCAGATGGATGCGGCGGACGCCTTCGACGTCACGCGCGAACCGGAGAATATCCGCAACCTCTACGGCCCCGGGACGCAGGCGCGGCAATTTCTGATCGCGCGGCGGTTGCTCGAGAAGGGCGTGCGTTTTGTGCAGCTCTGGCATGGTGATGGCCAGCCGTGGGACAACCATGACGACATCGAGGTCAACCACCGCCGCCTCGCCGGCGAGTGCGACCAGGGCATCGCGGCGCTGCTCACGGATCTCAAGCAGCGCGGCATGTTGAAAGACACGCTGGTGATTTGCTCCGGCGAATTCGGCCGCACACCCACGGTGGAGCTCCCCACGCCCGGCAGCAATGCGGGCAAGGTGAATGGCCGCGACCATAATCACCACGGCTTCACGCTGTGGATGGCGGGTGGCGGCATCAAGGGCGGTACCATCTACGGCGCGACTGATGAGTTCGGTTTCAAGGCCGTCGAGAAGCCGGTGCACATCCACGACTTGCACGCCACGATCCTGAAGCTCCTCGGCTTCGACCACGAGAAGTTCACCTACCGCTATGCCGGCCGCGACTTCCGCCTTACGGATGTCGAGGGGCATGTGGTGGACGGGGTGCTGGCGTAAAAGGGGAGAGTAAGTTGGGTGGTGACGCGGATTCTTTCCTCGCGCGGCCGGGTAGAGTTTGGACGGCACTTGTTGACGATGACGACCTGAGAACCACGAAAGGTGCCGGACAGGCCCTATCGGGCGGATGGTTTACCGGAGATCTGTCCAATGCGCGTAGTTGCCAAGCGCGGAAACTTTCCGCAGCCTCCGCGCACTTTTCATGAGCCAGGACCTCAATCGAATGCCCCCGCAGACCAAGTACATCGTCGGCAACGAAGCCTGCGAACGCTTTAGCTATTACGGGGTCATTTCCATTCTTACCGGTTACGCCGCCATGCTCTACGGTGGCGGCGATTTGGCCAAGGCGCATGCCAAGGAAACGGTCCATTGGTTCAAGATGGCGTGCTACTTCATGCCGCTGCTGGGAGCGTGGATCGCGGATCGCTTTTGGGGGCGCTATCACACCATCCTGTGGCTCTCCCTGGCGTACTGTGTGGGGCATGCCGTCCTGGCGCTCGGGGACGGGCAACTTTGGGGCCTCTTTACCGGGCTCGCCTTTATTGCGATTGGCTCCGGCGGCATCAAACCATGCGTTTCCGCCTTTGCGGGTGACCAATTTTCCGGCGGGCGCGAGCACTTGGTCGGCCGCATCTACAATTGGTTTTACTGGAGCATCAACTTCGGGAGCTTCTTCGCGTTTCTCTACATCCCACGCATTGCGCAGAAGAATTACTCGTGGGCGTTTGCGCTGCCGGGCATTGCCATGGGGCTGGCTACGTTCATCTTTTGGCTCGGCCGCAAAAGCTACATTCGCGTGCCTCCCGAAAGCTCCGCGCCCACTCCGGACAAGGAGACACTCGTCGCCGATCGCCGGACGCTCTGGGGCATCGTCGGTGTCTTTGCGATGGTGCCCTTTTTCTGGTCCATCTTTGATCAGCAGAACACCACCTGGGTCCAGCAGGGCGAGAAGATGACGTCGTTTACCATCGCGGGCACCGTCTTCGATGGGGAGACGATGCAGTCGGTGAATGCCATCCTGGTCCTGCTCTTTGTGCCGCTCTTTGCTCTCGTGCTCTATCCCGGGCTGCAGCGCCTGGGCATCAAGGTGACTTCGCTGCGAAAGATGAGCTGCGGCTTTTTTCTGGCGGCCCTGTCCTTCGTCGCTGCGGCGTGGGTGCAGCGGAAGCTCGATGCGCATGAATCGCTGAGCGTGGGCTGGCAATTTTGGCAATACAGCCTGCTGACCGCCGGCGAAGTGCTGGTCTCCACCACGGGGCTGGCCTTCGCGTTCACGCAAGCTCCGCCGCGCTTGAAGAGCACCATCATGAGTTTCTGGACGCTCACCGTCGCCGTGGGAAATGGCTTCGCGGCCTTGGTGACGGATCTGAACGCCCGCCTTGTGCACGCCAGTCCGCTGCAAGAGCTTTATTTCTACACGGGTGTGGTGGCGCTGGCTGGTGTGGCCTTCATTTTCATCACGCGGAATTTTGTGACGCGCGGCGAGTAGCGCCTCGGTGGGGCCGAGGCCCGGCAGGGACGGCGGAAGTCGCCAATATACGGATGAGTTTCCCGATTCCTTGTGTATCGACGGCGTCCTTTCTAGCGTAACTTCGTTAATGTTTGCGCGAGACCAGATCCTACGATGAGCAACGATCCGAGCCATTCTTGCTGCGGCGGTGGAAAACCGGCTGCGCCGGTTCCCGTGAAGCCGGAAAAATCTTGCTGTGGCGGTGACGAAGGGCTGGCCACGCCTGTCGTGGTCAAAGCGGCGGAGCACTCTTGCTGCGGCGGAGGCGAAGCGCCTACTGCGCCGGTCGTGGTAAAGGAGGTAGAGCACTCGTGCTGCGGGCACGAAAAAGCCGTCGCCCCGGCCCCCGCAAAAGCGGAACACTCCTGCTGTGGCGGCCATCATCACCATGGCGAAGCGGTGAAGCCACCGGCGGCTGCGAAATATTTTTGCCCGATGTGCGAGGGCGTCGTTTCGGATCAGCCAGGAGATTGTCCAAAATGCGGGATGGCGCTGGAGCGGAATCCGGCGTGGAAAGCGCCCGTCGTTTACACGTGTCCGATGCACCCGGAGGTGGAGCAGGATCATCCGGGTGAATGCCCGAAATGCGGGATGGCGCTGGAACTGCGCGCGGGCTCTGGTGATGACGCCGAGGAGGACGGCGAGTTGCGCGATATGACGCGTCGGCTTTGGCTGGGCGGGATCTTTGCGCTTCCGGTCTTTGTTTTGGCCATGGCGCATCTTTTCCCCGGCGCGCCGCATTGGTTTATGGGGCCGGTGTCGCGCTGGCTGCAATTTGGGCTCACCATTCCTGTCGTCGCCTGGGCGGGCTGGCCATTTTTCGTCCGCGGCGGACGTTCGCTGAAGAGCGGGCACTATAACATGTTTACCCTGATCGCCCTCGGGGTGGGGGCGGCGTTTCTCTACAGCGTCGCGGCCATGCTGGCGCCTGGTTGGTTCCCGGCGGCGAACTCGGAAGAACCCGTGGGAGTTTATTTCGAAGCAGCGGCGGTGATTGTCGTGCTGGTGCTCGTGGGACAGGTGCTGGAGCTGCGCGCGCGGGCGCGCACGGGCAGTGCCATTCGTGCGTTGCTGCATCTGGCTCCGGCCACGGCACGCGTGGTGGAGGGCGCGGAGGAGCGCGAGGTGCCGCTGGAGAAGGTGCCGCGGGGAGCGGTGCTGCGCGTGCGACCCGGGGAGAAAGTGCCCGTGGATGGCGTGGTGGCGGAGGGGCAATCGAGCGTGGATGAGTCGATGCTCACCGGCGAACCCGTGCCGGTGGCCAAAGGACCCGGCGAGCGGGTGACGGGCGGTACCGTGAATGGCACGGGCGGATTCCTCATGCGGGCCGAGCGCGTGGGCAGCGAGACAATGCTCGCGCGCATCGTGCAAATGGTTGCCGAGGCGCAACGCAGTCGGGCGCCCATCCAAGGGCTCGCCGATCGCATCGCGGGCTGGTTTGTGCCGGCGGTGCTGGGCGTGTCCGCGCTGACCTTTCTTCTTTGGCTGATGCTGGGTCCCGAATCGCGTCTGGCGCATGCGCTCGTGAATGCGGTTGCCGTGCTCATCATTGCGTGCCCGTGCGCGCTGGGGCTCGCCACGCCGATGAGCATCATGGTGGGCGTCGGGCGTGGCGCGCAGGTCGGGGTGCTCGTCAAAAATGCGGAGGCCTTGGAGCGGCTGGAGCATGTGAACACCCTCGTGGTGGATAAAACGGGCACGCTGACCGAGGGGAAGCCGCGGGTGGTGGACGTGCAGGTAGCGCCAGGATTTTCGCGCGAGGAATTGCTGCGCCTGGCGGGGGCGGTGGAGCAGGGGAGCGAGCATCCGCTCGCTTCAGCCGTGGTCCACGGAGCAATGGAATCCGGGCAGCCGCTGGGAAAAGTGGAGGAGTTCCGCTCCGTCACCGCCGGCGGGGTGGCGGGAAAGGTAGACGGCCGCATCGTGCTGGTCGGAAAGCCGGACTTTCTCCGGACCGAAGGTGTCCAGGGAGTGGAGGAACTGGAGTTCCGTGCCGCGGCCAACCAGCGCGAAGGCAAAGGGGCCGTCTTCGTCGCCGTGGATGGCCGGGCAGCCGGCTTCATCGTCGTGGCCGATCCCATCAAAGCCAGCACACCGGAAGCATTGCGTGGGCTGCAGGCGCTGGGTGTGCGGGTCGTCATGCTCACGGGCGATAACGCCGCTACCGCCGGCCGCATCGCGAGCGAGCTCGGCATCTCGGAATTTGCCGCTGGTTTGAGCGCCGGCGACAAGCGCACGCGCATCACGGAGCTGCAACGCCAGGGCGCGCGTGTGGCCATGGCGGGAGATGGCATCAACGACGCCCCGGCCCTCGCGACGGCGGATGTGGGCATCGCCATGGCCACCGGCACCGACGTTGCGGTGGAAAGCGCGGGTATCACGCTGCTGCATGGAGACCTGCGCGGTATCGGCCGCGCCTTCCGGCTCAGCCGGGCGATGATGCGCAACATCCGGCAAAACCTGCTCTTCGCCTTCCTCTACAATGCGCTCGGCATTCCGTTGGCGGCCGGCGCACTGTATCCCGTCTTCGGCTGGCTGCTCAGCCCGATGATTGCCGGAGCGGCGATGAGTCTGAGTTCGGTCTCTGTCATCGCCAACGCGCTCCGGCTGCGCCGGGCGAATCTTGATTCGTAAGTAGACGATCGCCCGCCGACCCTCGCTTGACTCCCCATGCCCGTTAGCGTCCCATACGCCGTGCGCTTTTACCTGCTCCTCACCGCTTTATTTTCACTCGCCGTAGCGCCCATGGCCACCCGCGCGGCCGACGGCCCCAAGAATGGCGTGGTCTTGTTGATCCGCCATGCCGAAAAGCCCGAGAATGGCCCGGGGCTTTCTCCGGAAGGGGAAAAGCGCGCCGCCTTGCTGCCCAAATTTTTCCGCGAATACCAGGTCAACGGCAAGCCGCTGAAGCTGGACTTGATCTACGCCGCGGCCGACTCGGAGCAGAGCCGCCGCCCCAAGCTCACCGTCAATGCACTCTCCGAGGATTCCAAAGCGAAGATCATCGACCGCTTTGAGACCAAGCAGCTGACGAAACTGACGGACGCCATCAAGGATTTGCCCGCCGGTGAAACGGTTCTCGTTTGCTGGCGTCACGGTGAAATGGAGGAACTGCTCGAGGAGCTGGGCGCCAAGCCCAAGGAGCTCCTCGCCGACGGCAAGTGGCCGGACCACGTCTTCGATTGGGTCATCGAGTTGCACTACGACCGCAAAGGCCGTCTGCTCAAGGCCTCCCGCAGCAGCCAGCATCTCCTGCCGAGCGACGGATACTAAGGCGTCAGGCACGAGGGATGCCGCACTTGGGAAAGTGGGGCCGGCGGGATTTGAACCCGCAACCAAGCGATTATGAGTCGCCTGCTCTAACCCTTGAGCTACAGCCCCGTGACGATCCTTTCGTCGCGTCGAAGCGGACCGTACAACGGCGACTTATCACGAGGCGAGACCTTTTGCCACTGACAGAATGAGGTAGGTGGTGGTGGAAAAATGGGAGGATTTCGCGGTGTGCAAACGTGCGGGCGCGAGCGACCCTCCGAGACCCTTTCATGAGAAAATTTGCCTTCCTCCTTGTGCTCCTGGCCGCTGCTGGATTTCGCAGCGAAGCGGCGGGGCGTCCGAATATTTTGCTGATTCTGGCGGATGACGTTGGCTGGTCGGATATCGGCTGCCAGGGCAGCGAGATTCAGACGCCCCATCTGGACGCCCTCGCGAAGGACGGCGTGCGGTTTACGCAATTCTACAACTGCGGGCGCTGCTGTCCGTCGCGCGCTTCGCTGATGACGGGGCTGTATCCGCATCAGGCCGGCGTGGGCAGCATGACGAACGATCGGGGGCCGGAATACCCGGGTTACCGGGGCACGCTGCAGCCGGATACCGTCACGCTCGCGGAATTGCTCAAGGGTGCGGGATACCATACGTCGATGGTGGGGAAGTGGCATCTGCACAACAAAGAGCAGGACGTGAAGCCGACGGATCGCGGCTTCGACGAATTTTATGGGATGCTCGGTGGCTTCAATTCGTGCTGGGACGAGCACCCCTCCTACACGCGCTGGCCGAAGGATCGCACGCCGCGCAGCTACACCTCGGCGAAGGACGGTGTGCCTGGGACCTTCTATTCCACGGACGCTTTTGCTGACTACTCGCTCGATTTTTTGGCGGAGGCGCGCAAAGCGCAAAAGCCGTTCTTCCAATACCTCGCTTTTAACGCGGCGCATTTCCCATTGCATGCGCCCGCGAAAGACATCGCGAAATATGAGGCGATGTATTTCGAAAAAGGATGGGACGCGATTCGCGAAGAACGGCTGGCGCGGCAGAAGGAACTCGGCCTGGTGCCGCAGGACCTCGCGCTTACCCCGCGCAGCCTGGTGCCGGCCAAGAGCTTTGCGAAATCCTCGCCGTTTGCCGGCAAGGAGAATCCGGCCTGGAATGAGCTGCCCGAGGACCGGCGCCGCGACCTGGCCCGGCGCATGGCGGTGTATGCGGCGATGGTGGACCACATGGATGCCGCGATTGGTCGCGTGATCGACGATTTGAAAAAGCACGGCGAGTTCGATAACACGCTCATCATTTTCCTGAGCGACAATGGTGCCTGCTGGGAATGGGATCCCTTTGGCTTTGATGGCGGCACCGGCCCGCACAACGTGCTGCACACGGGCGCGGCGCTCCAAAAGCTCGGGCTCCCCGGCGACTACATGAGCTATGGCAGCGGCTGGGCCAATGCCGGCAATACGCCCTGGCGGCTCTATAAACACTTCTCGCATGAAGGCGGAGTGCGGGCGCCGTTTATTGTCCATTGGCCGGCCGGCCTCAGCGCGCACGGGGAGTTGCGCACGCAAGTCGGGCACGTGATGGACTTAATGCCGACTTTTGTCGAGGTGACGGGAACGAAGTATCCCACCGAGCGGAATGGCGTAAAGGTCCAGCAGATGGAAGGTCGCAGTCTGGTTCCCGCGCTGAAGAACGAACCCGTCGTGCGGAGCGAGCCCCTCTTTTTTGAACACGAGCACAGCCGCGCTGTGCGGGATGGGAACTGGAAGCTCGTCTCGATCAAGGACGAGGCTTGGGAACTGTATGACCTCAGCTCGGATCCCGCCGAGATGCACAATCTCATCACCGCGCAACCCGACAAAGCGCAGGAGCTCATCGCGAAATGGAAGGCCTGGGCCATCCGCTGCCATGTGGATGCAAAGCCGGAAAAGGATGAAGCCGCGGCCGAAACCAATTCCCCCATGATCGCCCATAAACCCCTCTCCATTCGGTGCACGGTGGAGACCGAGGCCAAGGACGGGGTCATTCTCGCCCAAGGTGGCCGGCAACACGGCTACGCGCTGTATCTCAAGGATGGGAAAGTGGTCTTCACGGTGCGCATTGAATCGAAGCCGACGTCCATCACGGCGGATTCCGCGGTGATCGGGAAGTTTGCCGTCGCCGCCACGCTCGGCGCGGATGGGGCGATGCAGCTTTCCCTCAACGGCCAGGCTGTCGCCGCTGGCAAAGCGCCAGGCCTGATTCCCGTGCAGCCGCAGGATGGCCTCAGCATCGGCGAAGACGAACGGACGGCGGTCGGCGAGTACACACCGCCCCATCCCTTGAAGGGAAAAGTGAGTAACGTGGTCATCAGTCCTCAGTAGCCGGCGGAAGATTCCGCAAATCCAACGGGCAGCTCGCGCGCGAAACGCAGACTGCCATGCCAGAACCAAAGACCATCCAGCGGGCCCGAGCGGATCGGCGCCAAGGCAAATCAGCGTCGACGCAAGCGGGGGAATTTGTGCGTGAGGAAATGGAGCATATCCGCGAGGGCGAGCACGGAGCGCGCTCCGCGAAGCAGGCGCTCGCCATCGGTCTCTCGAAGGCGCGCCGGGCTGGGGTTAAACTGGCCGCGCCGAAGAAGGGAACGCAGTCGGCAAAGGTGCGGAAGCAAGCGAAGCGAGATTTGGCCAAGGGCCAGCAGGGACCGAGGAAGCCATCGGCACGGCGATCGCGCGCGGTCACGAAAGCACTCCAGCGCGAGGGACATTCGGCAGCCTCACACCGGGCCCTTTCCCGGCAGGCTCACTCGGCGGCGAAGAAACGGTCCGCCGCAGAACGCTCCGGCTCGGCCAAGAAAGCCGTGCGTTCCCGCACTGCGGGACAGCGGAGCGCCTCAGCGAAAAAGGCGGCGCGAACGCGGGCGAAGGCGCGCCGGTAGACTCTACTTTTCTATCCGATACATCGCCGAGCGTGTGCGGACGAAGAGGGCGTCGCCGCTCACGGCGGGGGAGGCCATGATCCCGTCGGCGAATTTGCCTTCGCCGACCTTTTTGAACTCAGGCGAAGCCGCGACGACGTGGATGCCGCCGTTTTCGCTAAAGAAATAGAGGTTGCCGCCGGCGACAATCGGGGAGGCGGAGTAATCGCCACCGAGGCGTTCGCGCCATTTGAGCGCTCCCGTCTTGGCTTCGAGGCAGGAGGCAATGCCGGAGTCGTCCACCATGTAGAGATAGTCGCCATCGAGGAGGAGCGAAGGTTTGGTCGGGACGTTTTTCTTTTCCTTCCACGCGATGGCGGAATCGTCGAGCAGGCCGGAGCCGCCGAGCTTCAACGCGAACAGCGTCTTGGGGCCAAAGCCGGGCGTGAGAAACCACATCCCGAAACCGGTGAGCGGGCGGGCCGCGGCGCTATGGCCGGTGCGCTCTTCGAAGCGGAAGAGTTCCTTCCCGGTGGCGGGATCATAGCCGTAGTGGGCCTTGGCTCCGCTGCTGAGCAGCACGGGTTTGCCCTGCCAATCAATCACGCGCGCCGTGCCGAAGCTCTTGCGCCAGTCGCCATCGGCTTCCACCTTTCCATCGGGACCGATGTCCTTGTAGTCCACGGACCGGTTCACCACCCAGACGTCCTTGCCGGTCTTCTTATCGAGGGCGACGATGTATTGTTTGTCGGAGCCGTCGAAGGCGAGGATGAAGAGGTCCTTCCAAATGATGGGCGAGCTGCCGGCGCCGCGGAAGTGATTGCAGACAAAGTCGCGCCGCTGCCACAGGAGTTCGCCCGTCTTGGTGTCGACGCAGCCCAGCCCCGGCGAGCCAAAGCTGACGTACAGGCGGCCGTCTTCAATGACCGGCGTGGGTGAGGCGTAGCTGTTGAACTTGTGGCAAAACTGGGGTGTCGCGACCTTGAAGAGTTCTTTATCCTGCAGGACTTTGCCCGAGGGTTTGTCGAGGCACATCACGCCGAGGCTGGTGCCGTCCTCGGTGGCGGTGGTGATCCAGATTTGGTCGCCCCAGATGACGGGTGAAGACCAAGCCTTGCCGTGCGTCGGCGTTTTCCACTTCACGTTTTTGTCTTCGCCGAATTCCGTGGGGAGATTGGTGGACTGGCTCCGGCCATCCGCGGTGGGGCCGCGGAATTCGGTCCAGTTCGCCGTGGAGGCAGCCTTGCCGGGCTCAGCGGAAGGCTTCGCATCGACGGCGGCGCGGACGAGCGGGACGCCGAGCGTGAGGGCGCTGGCGAAGACGGTGGCGAGGGAGCGGCGGAAAGCATGCATGTGCGGCGGCGGAAAGAAGAGACTGAGGATGATGGCGGAGTCAACTTGCGGAGTGCCCGGAGCTTTGGAGGAATGACCGGGGGTAATTGCTGAACGATGATGGCTGATGGCTGATTTTTTGGGCGCCGAATGAAAGAACGGTGACGTCTTGCACTCGCTCCGGTGTGTGGTAACCGGCAGCGATGAACCGTCTTCTTTTCCTCATCCTCGGTGTGTTCGTGGTGGCCTGCGCGCAGGCGGGCGAAGCGACGTTTGCGGGGGAGTGGGACACGACGTACGGGAAGATGATTCTAAAAGTGGATGGGCCGAAGGTGACCGGGACCTACCAAGTGCCGGGTGGCGATGCGAATGAGATCGCGGGGACGCAAGAGGGCCGAAAGCTGACCTTTACCTACGCGGAGCCGGGGGTGAAGGGGGAAGGGAGTTTTACACTCGCGGAAAGCGGGGCGAGTTTTGAGGGGCAGTGGCGCCCGGCGGGCGTGCAGGCTTGGGGGGCGTGGAGCGGGCGACGGGTGGCGGTGGCGGAAGGTGCAAATTTTTCCGGTTTGTGGAAGACGAGCTATGGGATGATGCGGCTGAAGCAAACGGGCAATGAGGTGAATGGGTGCTATAATTTCACCGGCAAGGCCACGGTCACGGGCACGGCCAAGGGAGACACGCTGGAGCTTTCCTATCGCGAGCCGAGCGGGACAACGGGGAAGGCACAGTTCAAATTGTCCGCGGACCGCGGCGGTTTTTCCGGGACGTGGAAAGAGGACGGCGGGCGTGGTGGTGGCGAATGGACCGGGTCGCGCATGGAGCCGCAGGCGGGGCGCGTGTGGCTGGTGATCCTGGAGGCGCGCTGGGAATCGAGCATCCGTGACCAAGAGTATTCGTATGGCGAGATGCTGCGGCAATTTTTCACGCGGGTGCCGTCGGTGCAGGTGCGGCACCGGTACTTCACCGGACATGCGGACTTCGCGAAATGGTGCGCGGAGCTCCCGTATTTGAATGACCCGGTGGTGTTTTACATCTCGTCGCACGGCAACGAAAAGGGGATCACCGTGGGGAATGAAGTGCTGGACGGGACGTTCATCGGCGAACAGTTGCGGGATGCCTCCAGCGTGAAACTCGTGCATCTCGGCGCCTGCCTCACGATGGCGGGCACCGCGCCGCAGGAGATCCGGAAGGCGAGCAAGCTGCCGGCACCGGTGTCCGGCTACACGCGCACGGCGGATTGGGCCGGGAGCGCGGTGATTGATTTTGCGTACCTCGATCTGGTGCTCTCGCGCCAAATGGCGCCGGGCGAAGCGGTGCGGCAGATCAAGAACAGCGTCTCGTTTGCCGGCGAGCAGGAGAAGGCGGGTAGTGCGATTGCGCCGGCGGGGCTGAGGATTGTGGAGTAAGTGCGGATGGGCCTGTAGGACCGATAGGTCCCATGTGACCTATGACTTATTGGGCCGCGAAAGCGAGCGCATGAGTTCCTCCACACGGGCGGTCACACCGGGATCCATTTTGAGAAGGTCGGGCCAGGGGCGGGTGTGGCCTTCGGTCGCTAGTTTGCGGGTGGCGTCGAGACCCATGTGACTGCCGAGGGTGGCGACGGTCTGGGCGTGGTCGAGGGCGTCGGTGGGATTTTTGACGAAGCAGGAGTCGCGCTGCGGGTCGGTATTGGCGCACATGCGGAAGAGGACGTCGCTGGTGTTGTGGACGTCGCAGTCCTCGTCGACGACGACGATATACTTGGCGAACATCATTTGGCCCATGCCCCAGAGACCGTGCATGATTTTGTAGGCCTGCCAGGCGTATTGCTTGCGGATGCTGACGAAGACCATGTTGTGGAAGACGCCTTCGGCGGGCAGGGCGATATCGATGATCTCGGGGAAGTTCATCTGCATCACGGGCAGGAAAATGCGGACGCTGGCGGTGCCCATGTAGAAATCTTCCATGGGCGGGATGCCGACGATGGTGCAGGGATAGACGGCGTCTTTGCGGTGCGTGATGGCGGTGAGGTGGAAGACGGGGTAGTCGTCCACGGGCGTGTAGAAACCGGTGTGATCGCCGAAGGGGCCCTCGGGGCGCATCTCGCCGGGCTGCACGTAGCCTTCGAGCACGATGTCGGCATCGGCTGGGACCTCGAGCGGGATGGTCTCGCACTTTACGAGTTCGACGGACTTTTTGCGGATGAAGCCGGTGAAGAGGATTTCGTCGAGGCCATCGGGCAGCGGTGCCGTGGCGGCGAAGGTGTGGGCGGGGTCACCGCCGAGGGTGACCGCGACGGGCATACGCTCGCCGCGCTCGTAGTAGCGCTTGCCGTGGCGGGCGCCGACCTTGTGCACCTGCCAGTGCATGCCGGTGGTGTGGGCGTCATAGACCTGCATCCGATACATGCCCATGTTGCGTTCGCCGGTATCCGGGTCCTGCGTGTGGACGCAGGGGAAGGTGATGAAGCGGCCGCCGTCCTGGGGCCAGCATTGGAGGATGGGGAGATCGAGGAGCGTGGGCAGGGCGGAAGCAGGGACGGGCGCGTCGTCGAAGCGGTGGACGACTTCTTTGCAGGGGCCGTCGCTGACGTGCTTGGGCTTGGCGTGCAGGAGGCTCATGGCCTGTTTCGCGAGGGTCCAGGCCTGCTTGAGGCTGGTTGGGGGCTTCGCTTTCAGCAGCAGGCGCATCTCCTGCGCGAGGTCATTGATGTCGTCGAGGCCGAGGGAGAGGGCCATGCGGCGGCGGGAGCCGAGGGTGTTGATGGCCAGCGGAAATTTGGAGACGACGCCGTTGACGGTTGGCTTCTCAAAGAGCAGGGCTTTCCCGCCGCCGGGAGATTTCATTTCGCGATCAGCCCAGGCGGTGATTTCGAGTTCGGTGGCGACGGGGATGGGGATGCGGGTGAGCTCGCCGGTGTTTTCCAGCGTGGTGGTGAAATCGGCAAAACTGCGAAAGGCCATGGGGAATGCTTACGCGCAGCAGGGTGGGGAGGGCGAGGGGATTGCGTGTGGAGCGTCCTTATAGGACGGATGGGACGGAGAGGACAGATAGGGAGAGGGAAGGGAGCTTAATGAAACTCAACCACGACGTCGTCGAAGTCGATGATGCCGGCGGCGCCGTGGGGGCCGACGACGACGCGGAGAGTTTTAGCGGTGGCGGGAATCTCCACCCGGCCGGTGAAGCGCTTCCACGGGGTGTCGGTTTTGGTGATGCCCCATTCGCCGGAGACTTCCTCGCCGCGGGCGTCGCGGGCGGTGCAGTGGACGCCGGGATAAATGCCCCACTCCGTGCCGGCGACGATGCCCTTCACCCGCATACGAAAGCTGAATTCGGCGACCTTGGCGCGAGCGGGGATGGGGAGCTCTTTCTCCGGGGTGACGCCGGCGCGCTTTTGCACCTGGAGACGGCGGAAGCGGAGGAATCGATCGCGGCCCTCGGTGATAATGGTCATGTCGCTCGCGGAGACGTCCTCGGCCTCGCGTTTCCAGCCGGGCGGAAAATGGCCCGGTTCTCCATCGGAGAAATCACCGTTCGGGATAATGTTGCGGTTCTTCTGGCCGCCGCCGGCGGCTTCCATGAGGGTGACGACACGCTGCTTCTCGGCGGAGACGGCATCCGAGAGAGCGGCGTCGTGAGTCTTCATCGCGGTCGCATCGAGGCCGGCGAGCGTTTGCAGATAGCGCGACGCCAGGTCCCGCTCGCGGGCGGGAAAGGTCTTGGCGACGGTGGTGACGGCGGTGAGAAAGTTGCGGCGCTCCGCGGCGAGCGTGCGTGGGAGGTCGGGCGGGAACTCGGGAGGCAGCGTGTTGAGATTCACGTGCTCCATTTCGGTCGTAATGGCGGCGAGGTCCCCCGTCCGGGTCGCCGCGGTGGCCGTCTGCTGGGCGGCGGTAAGCACGGCGAGGTAGCGGTCGCGGGCGGGTTTGAGCTGGGCTTCCTTCGCGGCGGTGAGCACGGAGCGATCGAACTCGAAGCGGTCGGCGAAGGTTTTGAGAGCCGGGGGGAGATCGGCGGAGGCGAGACAGGTGTAGAGCGAGGCGGCAAGCACCAGGCGAAGGAAACGTGACGAGTTCATGGTTGCTCCTGGATGGTTGGATTTGGCTGACGCAACGGGATAAAGCGTGCCGGAAATGGGCGCGCGAATGGAGGGGGAAGTTGTCAAAGATTCGTGAGGGAAGTGGCCATGAAGTGCGCTAGGCCGTGTTCACGAATTCCTGAGGATGACGAACGCGGCCACCAAATGGACGGCCGCAAAGAAGGTTTTGCGCAGTTTGTCGTAGCGGGTGGCGACGCGGCGAAACTGTTTGAGTTTG
>Ga0068853_100000041_pt1 | contig 104733 bp, 64 predicted proteins | sample KBSCornC32_FD_65655 | JGI IMG/M metagenome (GOLD analysis project Ga0068853, IMG submission 65655) | Corn rhizosphere microbial communities from Kellogg Biological Station, Michigan, USA - KBS Corn C3-2 | ecosystem: Host-associated > Plants > Roots > Rhizosphere > Soil ... | reverse complement strand
CCGGCGCGCGTCGGCAGCACGCAGTCCATCATGTCCACGCCCATCCTGGCGTACTCTTCAATCTCGTCCGGATAGCCGACACCCATCACGTAGCGCGGCTTGTCCTTCGGCAGCCATTCGAGCGTCCGCGCGATCATCTCGCGCGTGACCGCAAGCGCACCCCGACCAGCCCCGCTTAGCTCTCCGCCATCCCGTTTCGCGCCAAGTCGGCCGCGTCGGCTCACCGCAAACAGCTTTCAATCTCCATACTTTTACCGCGCTAGCGGCTTACTGCAAATCGCCATATCCGCACTGCTCCGCACCAGCAGCGTCGAAGCACGAGAAGTTCTTGCTGCGGAGCACTGTCGATACGGCACTAGAGATTTCTCATCAACCGAGAAAATGGACCGGTAACTTCCGTATCGCCGACCATCCAGAAGCCCTCGCGTGGTGCCTGCCCTAAACCCTCGCGGCCAATCCAGGGCGTTGACGATCCTTCGGAATCATGAGCCACGCCACCGCCGCACTCGCCAAAGACAGACCTGCGCAAATCAACATGACAATTCTGAATCCAAATACAAATGCTGCCCCGATGGATTCTCTAATCGCGATCTTCATACCGGGATTCAGACCGACGGGCACCTGCAGCCCGGCGAGTTGGATCTCGTCTCCATGAAGCTCTTGCAGAATGCCCGGCGCCAGCGAAAACTGAGCCAGCTCGTTGCCGAGGCGAAACCCAAAAGCCTTCACCATCACAACCCCAAGAACTGCAATAGCGAGTACGCCCGCTACGCGCGCCACAGCATTGTTGATTCCAGAAGCTGTGCCGACGCGGTCTTGATTGACTGAACTCATAACCACAGTGGTCAGAGGTGCTACCGTGACCGCCATCCCGAACCCCAGAACAACCATCGCCGGGAAGAATGCCTTCCAATAGCTGCCTCCAACCGAGGGAAGCGCGAACAGAACGAAACCCAGGGCGACAATGAGCGGGCCAATGATCAACGGAGATCTTGCGCGATAGCGAGCGACAAGCCCGCCAGACCAACGGGAAAGAAGAAACATAAGCAGAATCAAGGGAAGGATGGCGCCGCCGGTTGCCGTTGCGGTGTACCCCTGAACCTGGATCAGGTTCAACGGGAACAGGAAAAAGAAGATTCCAATCGCGGCATAGAGAAGCAGCGTAAGCAGGTTCGCGCCACTGAAGCTATGGGACTGAAACAGCGCGAGCGGGAGCATCGGCGCAGTGACCTTATCTTCAACCACTCCGAACGCAACAATACAACTCAAGCCAACGATCACGCTACCGAGCACCAGAGGATTTCTCCAACCCAGGTTGGCAGATTCGATGAACCCGCTCACCAAACCACCTAATCCGATCGTGGCAAGAAGCGCTCCCAGCCAGTCAACGCGCCCTTCCACGGCGCTGCGGCTCTCCGGAATCCGCCAGAACGAAATGATGATCACGGCCGCCGCAATCGGGACATTGATGAAGAAGACCCACCGCCACGAAGCATGCTCAACCAGCCATCCGCCAAGTACTGGCCCAACGGCTGTGGTGATCGCCGTAAAGCCCGACCATGTACCGATCGCTTGACCACGACTCTTCTCATCGAAGGACATACTGATGAGCGCAAGACTCCCGGGCACTAGCAGCGCAGCCCCTACTCCTTGAACACTCCTCGCAATGATCAATTGATCAGTGGTTAAGGCAACACCGCAACCCGTGGAGGCCACAGCAAAGATCGCCACCCCGACCACGAACATGCGACGACGGCCGAAAATGTCGCCCAGCGAGCCGCCAACCAGAATCAACGCGGCCAGCAACAGTCCGTAAGACTCGATCACCCACTGCACATCCACCACTGTTGCGTGAAAGGTCGTTTGGATCGCAGGCACAGCGACGTTAACCACCGTGCTGTCAATGAAGGCCATGCTCGATCCGAGAATAGTCGCGGCGAGTATCCAGCTTTTCGCTTGTGGCCCACAGGGAATTCCAGTACCTGCTGATCGCACTACGGCTTCATCGCAAGGAGTTCTCATGAGGCTATGGATGCCATTCATGTTGTATTAGTTTCTGAAGAACGGCCAGAGCGAAGACAACCGGCTAGTCACACTCGTTTAACTGATTCGGCAATATCCGATGCTCAGAAATGCTCGTCACCGTGACGCCTGAGTGACGGTCAAACCGGAAGTTGAGCCTCTTGTTAGCGAAAACAGGGCGATGCGCGTTTCCAGGACTGACCGGCGTCGAATCACACATTGGCGATGAAGCGCTCAGTGTGCCACGGCCAAGGTTGGTTCGGAAACGCTGTGTTACATACTTTCTCACGAAGCCCACTATTGCCCCAGCTTGCACTAGGCGAAGTGCGAGTGGAGAGCAATGACCTAGCCATAGTCTCCTGCTGGGCGAACCACCCGGAGTTGGTGTAATCTGGTCCCTCCTTTACACGTCCACTAGCGATACTGCGAAGGACGGAATAGGATGTCCGATCGTTGTCGAGACTAGGCTGCTCGTCGCAAACGAGTCCAGCATACGCAGGTCACGAGGTTTCCTTATGGAGCCGAACGCAAGCCCGCCACCAAGTGAACCCAAGCAACTGCCCGCCGCAAACGGGCTGGCGCTGGTGCGCGTGACGATTGGGGCAATGTTTGTGTGGGTCTTTTTTGAGAATCTAGGAAAAGGCCTCTACACACCGGCGGGTTACGCGGGTCTGATCCATTACTACATCAAGGCAAGCCACTCCCCGGCTGCCTGGAAGGCGGTGATGGGCCTGGCGGCAAACCACGCAGCGATGGCGGCTCCTATGCAAGCCACGGCCGAGATCTCTCTCGGTATCCTGCTTGTCATCGGCCTGTTTACCCGACCGGCTGCAGTTGTGGCGTTTCTGTATCTCGGCAGCCTTTGGGTTTCGGAGTGGGGAACTGCGTGGATCTGGGAACTGCTGGTTCCGGTGCTCTCATCGCTTGGGCTCGCTATCGGATGCGCGGGCCGCAGGTGGGGCATTGACTCATGGCTGTCGCAACGGTGGCCATCTTCTCCTTGGTGGTGATCGGGGTCGAGTTCACGTGCGAGTGTCCGTTATCATCCCCACTCATAATGAAGCGCAGGCGATTGAGCGCGTCTTAGCAGATCTCCCACCCGATCTCACGACGGAGGTCATCGTTGTCGACAGCAACTCGAATGACGGGACGCCTGAGATTGCCGCAAGAATGGGAGCCCGCGTCATTTTGGAACCACGCCGCGGCTATGGGCGAGCGTGCCTTACCGGGCTGGCCGCGGCAAGTTCCCCTGACGTGGTTGTGTTCCTCGATGGGGACTATAGCGATCGGCCCTCTGAACTTCCGCTTCTCCTGGCGCCGATCACCGAGGGGCGTGCGGACATCACGCTCGGTTCGCGCCTGCGGGAGCGGCGTTCTTTGGGAGCGATGCCCTGGCATCAGGCGTTCGGGAATCGTCTCGCCGCCGCTCTGATCGGGCTTCTCTATGGGCTGGAAATCAGTGATCTCGGCCCGTTTCGCGCCGGCCGCGCAGATGTCCTACGCTCGCTCGCCCTCGAAGAGACCACCTATGGCTGGGCGGTGGAGATGATCCTCAAAGGCGTCCTGGCCGGATTCCGCGTGGTTGAAGTTCCCGTGAGCTACTATCCGCGTATCGGAAGATCGAAGATCAGCGGCACGCTCAAAGGCACGGTCGGCGCCGCCTGGTTCATTCTCAGCTTGATCGTGTGCTATTCTTTCCGCCACCGAAGAGCCGGGACATCACGGCCAGCGTAGATCCGGGTCAAAAATTTTATGAAATCTTCAAACGGGACGGCGGTGCGTTCGTCAGGCAGCGACCGTGTGCTGGTCATCATGGCGAAAGCGCCGAGGCCAGGCGCGGTCAAGACTCGCCTGACTCCCAGCCTTTCTCCTGAGGCTGTCACTGCGTTCTATGGCTGTCTTCTCGACGACACGCTGGCGCTGGCGCGGTCCTTGGGCGATGTGGAAGTTGCCATCATGTGCCCGCACTCGGACGTCAACGAACTGGCGCAGTTGGCAGGCAAAGAGGTGAACGTCGTCGCGCAGAAAGGTGAAGGCCTTGCTGCAGGCCTCACTTCGGTGTTTGCGCACTTCGCAGAAGCTCATCCACGACGCACCATTGCCTTCAACAGCGACAGCCCACACCTGCCGCGTTCTGTCCTCGAAGACGCGTTCGAGACGCTGGCCGCACATGACGTGGTCGTGGGACCAACGCATGACGGAGGCTACTATCTCGTAGGGGCCAAGGCCTCTCATCCTGCGCTTTTTGCGAGTGACGGGATGGGCACCAGCAGCGCGCTGGAGAGGCTTCTATCGCGTGCACACGCGCTTGAGCTATCCGTAAGTTTCGCCGAGCCTTTCTACGATATCGATGTAGCGGACGACCTGACTCGCCTGGCGGCGGAGTTGCGCCTGGCTCCGATGAGGGCGCCACGCACGGCGCGGTGGCTTAACGAGCAGGGGACTGTGGCAGCACCACCACGGACAGGCTCGGGAGCATTGTGAAGATCCCTGCCGAATGGAGAGTCTACGGACTCGGCACCGCGTTGTGTGTGGCGCTCACCATCTGCTCACGAAACTTCGGCGATCGAGGCGGGCCTTACTTCATGGCGTCGTTGACGCTGGCGGGCGTTGTATACCTTTTGGCGGTTCGTGAGTTTTTTGCTACTCGAACATTCGCCCGTCGCGTTGTTGTCATCGGGCTCGTCCTGGCTGCCGTGTGGCACATTCAATTTCTTAGAGTGCCTGCGGGACCCGATGATGATATTCATCGCTATGTTTGGGACGGCCGCCTGCAGAGGCTCGGCTACAACCCGTATCTTGTCATTCCCAGCGATCCCGCTGCTCAGGCGTTGCACACCCCGGAAACCCGCGGATTAAACAACTCAAATCTGCCGAGCCCATATCCACCAGGCGCGCAGCTATTTTTTCGAGCAGTGACTGCGATTCAGGAGTCCACCTTTGCACTGAAAGTAGCATTTGTGGTCTGCGAGTTCGCAATCGGTTTCGTGCTGCTCGATGTGTTGCGTTATCACCGGCAGAGCGCACACCTGGTTTTGGTGTACGCCTGGAGCCCATTGTTGGCCATTGAAGTGGCGGGCAGCGGTCACATTGACATTGTCGGCGCGCTCCTGTTGCTCGTGTCCGCCGCTGCGCTGGGGCGTCGATGGCGGGCGACTGCGGCCGTCACATTTGGGCTGGCTGTAGCTGTGAAATTTCTACCGGTCGTCCTCTTGCCCCTCTACTGGAAACGGGTTCGCATTCGTGACGCCGCGCTGGCGGCAGCCGTGGTCGGACTCCTGTACGTGCCATTTCTTCATCACGGGCGCATTCCGATAGGCTCGCTTGGTACATATGTCCAGAATTTCCGCTTTAATGGTCCCGTGTTTGCGATGCTCGATCACGTCGCACCACCGCAGTTGCTGGCCGGACTCGCGGTACTCGCCGGATTAGCGACTGCAACCTGGCTAAGAAGAGCAGCGCCCAAGTGGTCTCCGGAGATATTTGCCTGGCCCATGGCAGCAGCTCTTCTGTGCGCGCCCGCTGTATTCCCGTGGTATCTTCTCTGGCTGCTGCCATTTCTGAGATCGCGCTCGACACTGCTGATGATCGTCTGGACTGTGAGCATTATCCCCACTTACATCATGTGGCACCTGCGCGCGCTGGGGCGTCCGTGGGGGCCGCTTCCGGTCTGGGTCATGCTGCTGGAATATGGATGCGTGGCCGTCGCTGCCGCAATCATTTGGTTACGCCATCGGCGAGAACCTGAACACGCTGGCGCTCTATCAGACTAAGGAGTATATTTTCCTTCTGTTCGGCCCGAAGTGCCTCTCTGACATCCTCGACAATGTCCGTTCAATCTAAAGGGAGACTTCCATGACAAAATTGAGCCGTTCTTCGATGATTCGTCTTCTGGCTTCCACTGTGCTGTTCGTTGCTCCGAACTCCTGGTCGCAGAACCGCCCGCCCATTCTCGAAAAGATCGCCAAGGCCTATGGCATCGATTCGTTTGGGAAAATTGAAGCGATTCGCTATACGTGGAACGGGGAAATTACCGGACTCTTCAAAGCTGCTCATGTGTGGGAGTGGGAGCCAAAGACCGGCAGGATTTCCTACGAAGGAACGGATAAGGACGGTAAGCCAGTCAAAGTTACTTATATTCAGTCTCAGCTCAACAGCCAACCTGCCAGCGTGAAGGACCAGGTTGCTCCGTCGTTCGTCAACGACAACTACTGGCTTATCTTCCCCCTCCATGCTTACTGGGACACCAGTGCCACTGTGACCGATCGAGGGATGCAGAAGCTGCCGGTGGGCACCGGTTCAGCCGAGCTGGTCGTGGTGAAGTACCCCGCGGAGGCGGGCGGTTACACCCCCGGGGACACGTGGGACCTGTATGTCGGCAAAGACAACCGCGTTAAATGTTTTGTCTACCACCGGGGCGGGCCCAGGCCGCCGCAGCTCGTTGTTGCGTCGTGGACAGGCTATAAAAAGGCAGGTCCTCTGCTGTTCTCAACCGAGCACCGCGGCACAGCCGATGGCAAGCCTCTGCACATCTTCCTTACGAATGTGGCAGTAAAACTGACAGGCTCGGACACCTGGATGAAAGCGCAATAAGTCGCGCGCAGGACGAATATCCGAGTCCCACCGGGCAACTGTAACGTGTGCATATTCCGATGAAGGCCGACATTGATCTGGATATTGGACGAACGACGTTCGCCTCTGGCCTGCTGCCGGAGTTGATCGCTGTGCTGCGCCGCAGCCGCCCAGGCGATCTGGTCGCGGTGGTCGGTGACGAAGAGCACGTTGGCCCTGAACTCGAAACATGGTGCCGGTTCACCGGGAACCCGCTGCTCGAAACAACCGTCGAAAACGGGCGCATGCGATTTGTCCTTCGGTGCGGGGCTGTCCCGGTGCCCGCAGACAATCGGCCGGTAGGCTCGCGGCTTTGGCTCTACACGAACTTCGACTGTAACCTGCATTGCGACTACTGCTGCGTGCGATCCTCGCCGGCAGCGCCGCGACGGGAGCTAGGGCGCGCGCGGGTGCAGCGGATCGCTCGTGAAGCGCCAGGGCTTGGCGTCAAGGAAATCTTTGTCACCGGGGGCGAGCCGTTTCTGCTGGAAGACATCGGCGACATTCTGGCTTGTTGCGCTGCGGCCGCACCGACCACGGTGCTGACTAACGGAATGCTATTTGCCGGGCGTCGCGCGGAGAGTCTGGCAACGTTGCCGCGCGATCGAGTTGTCCTGCAAATCAGCCTGGACAGCGCCACACCAGAGCTGCACGATCTCCATCGTGGGCGCGGCTCGTGGGCACGAGCGCGTGAAGGGATCGAGCGCGCTCGTGCGCAGGGTTTTCGCGTTCGCCTGGCGGCCACTGTCTCTACCGATACCGAGGCTGAGCAGTTTCGTCAATTCCTCGATGAGGAGAAGATTGCTCCGGAAGACCGGGTCATACGCCGGGTCGCTTTGCGCGGTTCCGCAACCGAAGGTGTCGCCCTGAGCCGAGCCGACCTCGTGCCGGAAGTTACCATTACATCGGAGGGCCTGTACTGGCATCCGGTCGGGGGACAGGACGCTGATTTTCTTGTCACGCGCGACATCTTTCCCCTATCCGAGTCGTTCGCCGCAGTTCGCCGCGCCTTCGACCGCGAAGGCGACCACGCGAATAAGCTGGCAAGAATCTTCAACTGCGCATGAGTGTTCTTCAAGCAACCGGCTTGAAGAACCCCTGCTGGGCCGCAGCCTGCCGCAGTGCCGCGTAACCATCGAGGTGAGGCGGCAGCCAGCGCTGAAGTCCTTCGGCGTCGAGTATCGAGCGATGAGCAGGGTTATCGTAACTCATCGCCGAGAGCGCGTCGGCGAACCGCCGCTCCAACTCAAGGTCAAGATCGGGCCGTGCCGTGAACATGCAATGGTTGTATGCGGGAGAGGACCATACCTCACGAAGGCTGCCTTCGGGCACCAGGCGTTCGCTGCGCACTGTGTTCCAGAAGGGGCTGCCGATAGCGCCAGCGTCGGCTCGTCCATCGAGGACGGCGCGCACCACTTCCACTTCGCTGGTCCCGGTATCACCATGTTTGCCTACGTCACTGTCGAAGCGCAGCGTGCGGTAGTCCCTGTCCTCGCGGAGGCCTTGTTGCTCCAAAAAGTGAACAGGCAAAATCGCTGCGTGTCCGCTGTCCCGGCTGCCCAGCGCGAGCGTTCGATTTTTTAAATCAGCGAGTGTGGAAATTGGGCCTCCGCTGACGGCGACGATCTTTGTCATCCAGCCGAGATCGGTGTCGCGCATGGCAACCGCGCGGCAGGAGTGGCCGCTCAACTCATCCGCTTGCAGGTAAGCAAGGTTCGTATTCCAGGCGATATCGATACGCGGCGCGCCGTCGCCTGGTTGGGCGAGGAGTGCGATGACCTGCGCCTCGTAGCTCTGAAAGAGTACGACCTCGACGGGCAGATGCGCTTCCTCGTGAAGATAGCCCCGCATCCCCTCCCAAATCGTAACCACTTTCGGATTGTAGGCAACTGCTCCCACCCAGATTGTTTTGCTCATAGCTCCCTCATGGTTCTTTGTTGGTCGCGTTTCACAAAGGATTGCCCGTTTCGCCTTAGAAGAGCGGCATTCCGAGCAGCGACTTCCCGATGAACTCGCGCAGAACATCGCCCGTTGGCGCCATGACAGCACCCGCGTGCGCGTCGCGGAACAGGCGTTCGATGCTCAAATGCTTTGAGAACGCCGCACCGCCGCAAGCGTGCATTGCTGCTGAGGTTACGCCGATGGCGACATCGCCTGCGGCGGCTTTGGTCTCAAGTACGCGCAGCATGGTCGTCTCGCGCGGCTTTTCAAGATGCTCGACCAGATCGTCGATGCGCGCCGACAGTCCGGCGGTATCAATCTGCATCGCGGCGAGTTGCGCTCGAAGGGTAGGCAGGCTCTCGCCGAGGCTCTGGCCGAGATGCTCGAATTTCGCGCTTTTGAGGTGCGACGTGGTTCCAGCGACTGCCGCTCGACACAATCCCAGGGCCACCGCCGCCGTCCCCAGGCAGAAAAGCGGGAGCACCACGTTGAGCATGGCCGGAAAGCCCTCGCCGTCATCCGTAAGCTGAAAATCGGACGGGACCTGGCAGTCGTCCAGCGCAATCGGCGCAGAGGCGTTGGCCCGAAGTCCCAAGCCGTCCCATGGCCCCGCAACGGAAAGGCCGAGCGTGTCCGCTGCAAGAAGATAGAGGGTCGAATCGGTAGGTCCCGTCCCTTCGGGTGCAAGCGCAGAAACGACATAGCTCTGCGCATGACCCGCGCTGGTTACCCACGATTTCTTGGCGCTTATACGAATGCCGTTACCATTCCGATGTGCGCGAGATATAGGGGCCCAGAAATGACTGCGCGAGCCGGCTTCACTGAAAGCGAGAGTGGATAGATGATGGCCTGCACCAATCTCCTGCAGTATGGGCGTGAGTGCGCGGGACGCGCTTGGGCGCGCCGCCGTGATAGTGGCGGTGCCGAGGATGTGCATCAGATAGACCATGGCGGCAGAAGCGTCTGCCTCGGCGAGCGTCGCCATCACAACGGCAAACGTGCGGGGACCTAAACCTGCACCGCCAAAATCCACGGGTAGCAGCAGCCCAAGCAGCCCGGACTCACCAAGGGCCTCGACAGCCTCGGTAGAGAATCGTCCCGCCTTGTCGTTTTGCCCTGCGGACGGCGCCAGTACGCGGCTGGCGATCTCGCGGGCCTTCAAAACGGCCGTGTCATGAGTCATGATCGCACCTGTCATCCACAAATTTACTGGATCAAAACCAGGATTGTCGCCTGGAATATAGCACCGTTTACTTTTGCTTCATGAACTCACGGATGCTAGTCTTCGGGTTCCGCGCAACGGCCCGGAAGTAGTACAGGCCAGCAGTATAAGTCAAGAAGTAGGGAGTCGTGACCACGCGTCAACACAAAATTGACACTGAACTCGGCCGAGCCGCAGTCCAGATGTTCGCCGCCAAGCCATAAAAAATACTCCGCAGAGTCGACAATAAAGGTGAAGTCTTCTCAAAAGGCCGCGAAAATGGCGGTATACTCGCTAGCTAATGGGTAGCACTGGCCCTCCAATTCAGTCTGAAGGCAATGCGCTGGCCTGCATTCTGACAGGGCGTTTGCAAATGTCGGCCGTAACATCACCTGTTGTTCGCGGAACGATTCGTGAGAAAGCACAAACTGCTGAGGCGAGCAAAATTCGGCCACCTCACCAGCGAGTGTTTTCCAACACCATGATTGAGAGCCCTAGAAGGGAGTCGTCATGACGACAACTACGCTAATGAAGGTGGCAGAGGTTCTTAGCCCAGGAGCAGATTTCCGGATCGTCGAGCGTGAGATCCCTAAGCCGAGTGCAGGACACGTGCTCATCAAGGTGCAGGCCTGTGGTGTGTGCCACAGTGACGTGCTCACGAAAGACGGCTATTGGCCGGGAATTCAGTATCCCCGCGTTCCAGGGCACGAAATTGCTGGAATCATCGATGAACTGGGTGACGGTGTTTCCGCGTGGACGAAGGGGCAGCGCGTCGGTGTCGGCTGGCACGGCGGCCAGGACAACACGTGCCTCTCATGTCGGCGCGGAGATTTCCGCAATTGCCGGAATCTCGAAATTCCGGGCATCAGCTATGACGGGGGATATGCGCAATACATGGTGGCTCCCGTGGAGGCACTGGCAGCGATACCGGGCAGTCTAAGTGACGTTGAAGCAGCACCGCTGCTCTGCGCCGGAATTACCACCTACAACGCACTGCGCCACAGCGGTGCGCTCCCCGGTGACCTTGTTGCAGTACAGGGTATCGGAGGGCTGGGCCACCTCGGAATTCAATTTGGCAGTAAGTTTGGTTATAAGGTGGCGGCCACTGGGCGTGGGCAAGAGAATGCGGCACTCGCGAAGAAGCTCGGAGCAAGCGTGTACATCGATAGCAAAGCAACGAAGACTGCAGAGGAGTTGCAAAAACTGGGCGGGGCACAGGTGATTCTGGCGACAGCTCCAAGCTCGAAAGCTATGTCGGAGCTGATCGACGGCCTGGGGCCGAACGGCAAGCTCATAGTGCTTGGTGCAACATTCGATCCCATTGAGGTAACACCGATACAGCTTATCAGTGGAAGTCGAACGATTCAGGGCTGGGCCGCGGGAACGCCAACAGATTCCGAGGACACGATGCGTTTCGCCGAACTGACCGGCGTGCGTCCCATGATCGAAACATATCCGCTCGAAAACGCGGCCGAGGCTTACGCGCGGATGATGAGCGGCAACGCACAGTTCCGCGTGGTTCTAACAATGTGACAACGGTGCAATCCATTCTCGCGTGTGGGAGTGCGCTGCCGGAACGTGGTCCGAGCCATCACCGCACCGCTTTGGACTGTGGGTGGTTGACGGAGCATCTGGCAGGGTAAGGCTTACAAGAGATGAAGCACTGTCTTGCCTTGGTCAATGCCAATCGTGTCCTTTTCAATGACCCGGATTCAAAGGTCGGTAGTGCGGCTGGCGACTGTTTCAGAAGGCTCGAAAGTCAATCGTTAGAAGCGTTTGGTGAGTTGATTGAAGCGTACTGCCGTAACGCTGCCTATGAAGCTAACTCGTTTTCGCTGCTCCACACTCTTGAAGAATCCGTTGAGAAGCTGCCAGGCATTGTGTGCATGGCCTGTGAGCATTTCCTGCTGCGCTTTGGCAAGGAGGCGAGCGACATTCGAACGCATCGAGCCGCAGACGGTTACGGGATCCCAAAGTTGGCCTTTCGTGTATACCACCAGCATCAGCGAGATGAGTGGGCATCCCGTGCCCTCGATGTCATCGATCGTCTATGTGAAGTGAGTGTGGGTGAAACCTTTGCTCAATTGCAGGAGTTTGATCGCTGATCTTGGTTGAATTCATCGTTGAGAACGTCCGCGCTCATTCCGTGAACGTGTTCTATAGATGACCGAAGGAAGCCTCATTAACGAAGCTGGCTCATGGTCTGTGAATTACGCGAGATGACGGGGAGCCGCACCCAGTCTGATCGACTGTGCTTCTCGATTCATGAGGCCTGCGAGGGATTTTGGGCAGGTGATCTTCTTCGTTGATTAATCCTGAAATGTCGGCTTTCGCTAACCAGCGCCTGTCCAGAATGGTCGTTGAATCAGCAACCCTCATCGGCACCCCAAATCGTGCAAAATCCATAAATTCGAGCCAAGGCCTGTGCCGCGCAAGGGCGGAGTCAAATCGCGATTCATAACAATGGCGGCATACCGGAGTGAAGGCATTAGGCCGCGCAAAATAGGATTGGCGAACGGATGAGGGTTCACTTTTGAAGAGTGGATCAAAGTCGAGAATTGAGATTCATTCTAGTCAGTTTTCGACGAAAAATGTCGTAAACATGGCGTATTTCGACGAAAACGATGGAATTTCGACGATTAAACATATAGAATGAATTTCGACGGCAAGTCGATATTTGTGGCTATTATCGACTTGCTTGAGGACTTTTCGACTGTGCAGCTCAATCTAGGCCCAATCCCAACCTTTCAAGAGAAGACCATACCGGCAGATGCTCGCCTCGTTGGTTGGTCTGCATTGGTTCATTTCTTCGGCGTAAAGGCCCCCGTTCGGCAACCGTGCGTGGTCTCGGAGCAGCACGTCAGTGGCAGCCGGAGAGAAGATCGGGGTTGGATCATCTTCGACAAGCGGTATTGGCCTGGCGAAGATTTTGGCAGTCATCTGGAATTCGCCCTCCGTCATGAGAATGTCGATCCGCTCATTTTGAAGCGACTGTTTGAAGCCGTCCCGCAGGATGTTGTCGAGCAATTCGTGCGCAGTGCTCCAACTGGGGCAGCGAGCCGGCGTGGATGGTTCTGGTATGAATTCCTGACTGGCCGGACTCTCGATATCGAGGATCTGCCGTCTGTAACAGCGATCGATCTCCTGGATGGGAGAGCTTACTTCACAGGCACGCCACGGCTTTCTCGGCGTCACAAGGTGCGGGACAATCTGCTCGGAACATCCCGCTTCTGTCCGATCATCCGGCGAACGAAACCATTAGCGGAGATTGTTGCGCGCCAACTCGGAGCTAAGGCAAGCGAGATTATCGGACGGACGGGTGCGAATGTCGTGACGCGCGCCGCCAGCTTCCTACTCCTGGCCGACAGCCGTGCGAGTTTTGCGATCGAAGGAGAGCGGCCTCCCCGCGGACGCCTGGAGCGATGGGCACGTGCGGTGCTTCAGGTTGGTAAAGCTCCATTGACTCTCGATGAGATCCTCCGTCTCCATGGTGTGCTCATCGAGGACAGGCGTTTTGTTCGCGCTGGACTTCGCCCCGACGGAGTTTTTCTCGGAGAACGCGACGACCAGGGAGATCCTCTACCTGAATTCATCGGCGCGCGCGCGCAGGATCTCGCTGATCTGATGGCGGCGATGCTCGAAGCAAACAACAGGATGAAGGAGAATGAAATCGATCCAGTCCTCCAGGCTGCTGCTACTGCATTCGGCTTCGTCTACATTCATCCGTTTCAAGACGGTAACGGCAGGTTGCATCGTTGCCTGATCCACCATGTTCTTGCCGAAAGACGGTTCACTCCTCCCGGAATGGTTTTCCCGGTGTCTTCGGTCATGCTGGCGCGCATCGAAGCCTACCGGGATACCTTACGAGCGTATTCAGGACCGCTGATGAGCTGTATCGAATGGCATCCCACACCGGAGAGAAATGTCGAAGTAGAGAACGACACAGCCGATTTGTATCGCTACTTCGATTGCACGGACAACGCGGAGTTTCTCTACGGTTGCGTCGAGCAGACCATCGATCACGACTTGCCTCAGGAGATCGAGTATCTGCGCCGCCATGATGAGGCGATGCGCCGCATCATGGATACTGTGGAGATGCCGGACAGACTCGCGGAGAACCTTCTGACATTCATTCGCAAGAACAATGGAACACTTGGAAAGAAGCGACGTGAGAATGAATTTGCTGCGTTGGCGGACGAAGAAGTAGCCACTCTCGAGGCGATCGTGCGCACCGCCTTCGAGGATTTTGAAGGAGGAATCTTAGGTTGATTTGAGCACCCGCCAATGAAAGGCCCTTTTTGAAGCTCCAAGCTATGACAACTTCTAGAGATGATTAGCTGATGGTATGCAGGTTGATTCTTTCCAGGTTTCTTGTAGATGTTGAAGCTTGAAGGATGGCGCGACCGTATAGTGACGATCTTCGTCGGAAGCTGTTGGAGGCTCACGATCTGGGCAAGGGGACGCTTGCCGAGTTGGCGGACCAGTTTGGCGTGAGCCTTTCGTGGGCATGGAAGATTTCAAGTGCGCAGAAGCGAACCGGTTCGACCGAGCGCAAGCTATATCGGCCGGGGCCGAAGGTGCGCCAGCGCATCGAGCAGGCTGGCGCGGAGTTGCTCTACTTGCCGCCTTACTCCCCCGATCTCAACCCCATCGAGAAGGCCTGGTCCAAACTCAAACAGCAACTCCGCTCCGCCAAGGCCAACGAGCCGAAGCCGTGATTGCAGACAAGGGGTACGATTCGACCGAGATCGTCACCACGATCCAAGCGCTGGGTGCGGTTGCCGTGATCCCGCCGCGGAGGCACTGGAAACAGCCCCGCAGCTACGACCGCGCCTTGTACAAACAGCGAAACCTGATCGAACGCTGCTTCAATCGTCTCAAGCAGTTCCGCCGCTTCAGCACCCGCTACTGCCGAAACATCGAAGCCTTCCGATCCTGCACCGCGCTCGCCTGCGCATGGCTCAGACTTCAGCTATATGTGGATACTGCCTGGAGCATTTGGTATTGCCCCAAATAACGCGGCGCAGAACTGAAAGAAATTTGGTAATGCGATAAAGTCCTGCGCAAAGAGTCAGTTTGGGCTCTCAACGGCGGCTGGGGCTGGAGCGGTTGCAGCTGGATCGAACGTTGTCTCTACGGCAGGCAAGTTCGCTGGCTCGACACCTGGTACCTCGGTGGCGTCTCAATTCTTCCGATCCGTTTTGCCCCAAACGATCAAATCAACATGGGCTCCGACGCTGGCGGAATCTAGTGTTCTTGGTGGGGTCGTGGGAAGGTGGGTTCCTCTTCTAGGAGAGGCGTTGTTGATCAAAGACGGAGCCCAATACCTTAACTGCGTTTGGCCGGACGACGCTGACTACTGAAATCAGGAGAATGCACTATGACGGTAGCAGAGGAAGCGATCGCTCTGGTCGCCGAGTACAGCGAGCGCCCCATCGACGGCGCGAGCGCATTCTCAATGCGCAGGACGCCAGTTCGGACAACAGCAACAAGGTAGGTCAGTGATGGAAGCTTCGCTCGCCAAGGTCACGGAGATGCAGCCGCCGATGGAGCCGCAGGAGGCGAGTCGCCGGTCGCGGCAGCAGGCGTAGGAGGTCGTGCACTACTTCCTCGCGAAAGAAGTTTTCGTCGTTCGAGAAGCCAGAACTCGGCGTGGAAGTCGCCACCGATGGCGAGGTCTGAGTCTGCGACACGGCGAGGCTGAAGGAGATCTTTTGGTCGAAATGTTGTCACCGCATCGAGACATTTTGAGCGCTTATACATTTAGATTTGACGTGATTATTCGAGGTAAATTATGATTTATTGAACATTTTGAGCGCCTATATGAATCACCTGAAGGTACCCTAACTATGGCCCTTGAACTCGAAAACAAAGTGGTGGTGCTCACAGGCGGTGGAGATGGTATTGGGGCTGAATGCGCCTTGGCCTATACACGCGAGGGTGCAAGGGTAGCCGTCCTTGATCGAAACCTGGAGGATGCGAAGCAGGTGGCGGAAGATGCCGGCTCAGGCTGTTTCGCGATTGGCGCGGATGTCTCGGATGGGGCACAGGTGGCGTCGGCCATTGAGAAAGTCCTGCAAACCTGCGGGCGCATAGATGCTGTACACAACAATGCTGGAGTAGCGAGCCCGTCGACTGCGCTGCACGCGACAAGCGAGGCGGAATGGGACCAGCTCTTCCGAGTCAACGTGAAGTCAGTCTATTGGACCACGCGCTTTGCGCTTCCAGCCCTGATCCGATCGAAAGGGACAATTCTCAATACTGCGAGCATGGTGGGATTAATCGGCCAGGCTGACCACGCGGCCTATGTGGCGACTAAAGGAGCTTTGATTTCGCTGACCAAGGCAATGGCTGTCGATTATGCACCTCATTCCATACGAGTCAATGCTATCTGCCCTGCCGCTGTATGGACGCCGATGCTGGAGCGCTGGTGCGGGGAGCAGCCGGATCCATCGGCTACTCGACAGTTTCTCGACACGATTCACCTCCTGGGCCCGTCTCCGCGCGGCGATGTGATTGCCGATGTCGCGGTCTTTCTTCTTTCCGACCGGTCCCGCTTTATGACGGGATGCATTCTGCCTGTCAGTGGAGGGGCTGAGCTGGGATACAGGCGGCTGAACTAGGAGCGAATATGCCAAATAGTAGTGCGATCACCCGGATCACCGCCGTTGACATGCGATACCTGTTGCCTCCAGGAGCGGGCACAGACGCGGTGCACACGAATCCGGAGTATAGCCTCGCCGTTACACATCTGGAGACGGATGACGCGCGATCTGCAACGGGAATCACACTCACATTGGGTGAAGGTAACCGGCTCGTGTGCAACGCCATCGAGATTCTCGCCAGGCCCCTACTGGGCAGCGCGATTGAAGATCTGATGGCGGATTTCGGAGATGTTTCCCGTCAAATCGCAAACGACCCGGCCATGCGCTGGCTTGGACCGCATAAGGGTGTCGTCCATCTGGCGCTCGCCTCCATTACCAACGCATGTTTTGACCTGTGGGCGAAAGCCCGTGGTGTTCCCCTTTGGAAGCTTCTGTTAGAGCTGACGCCGGAAGAGTTGGTCGCTACGCTCGATCTGAGCTATCTGGATGAAGTTCTTCCCAGGCAGTGTGCGATTGACCTGCTCCATGCTCATCAATCGAGCAGAGCTGAACGAGAAGGCATACTCAAGAGAGGCTATCCAGGATATGACACTTCCGTCGGCTGGATGGCTTACGACGACGACAAAGTACGGGAATTAACGAAGCGCGCATTAGCGCAAGGGTTCTCCGCATTCAAGCTTAAGGTTGGGTCTGCGGACGAAGGCCGAGACACAAGGCGAGCGCACATGCTGCGAGAATGCGCCGGAGACTCCGCAACGCTGATGTTCGATGCAAATCAGCAGTGGAATCTGCCGACAGCCATGAGAATGTGCCGAGATCTGGCGGCTCTTCGACCCTTATGGATTGAAGAGCCAACGCATCCTGACGATCTGATGGCACATTCCGAACTCGCATCGGCAATCGCCCCAGTAAAAGTAGCTGCGGGCGAGCACATTCCGAACCGGGTTGTGTTCAAGAACTTTCTCCGGTCGGGAGCGGTGCATTATGTTCAGGCAGACGCTACTCGACTCGCGGGGGTCAGCGAGTTCCTTACTGTGAGCCTGTTGGCACGTAAACTTGGGCTCCCTGTAGTTCCTCACGTGGGCGACATGGGCCAGTTGCATCAACACCTGGTCCTTTTCAATCACATCGCTCTGGGACATGAGGTGAACTTTCTGGAGTACATTCCTCATCTGCGTCAGCATTTTGTGCATCCCGCCCAGGTGGAAGGAGGCGTATATAGAACTCCGCAGGAACCGGGCGCCTCACTGGATCTGGTCAATCTTCCTGTGGCCGTCGCATGATGCCATCGACTTCGGACGGAGTCATCCTTGCGGCAGTGGCTGGCCTTATGTCTGGCAACTGTATGCTGCCGTCGAAGTTCCTGCGCTCGTGGCGATGGGAGAACATGTGGGCAGTCTTCAGTCTGGTCTCTCTGGTGGTACTTCCGTGGGGTCTGGCCTTCTGTCTTGTCCACAACCTCCACGAGATATACAGATCGCTGCCACTCTCGGCATTTTTCATGCCTATTCTCTTCGGCATGTGTTGGGGCGTGGCGCAGATTCTGTTCGGAATCTCAGTCGATCGCCTTGGGATGAGCCTCACTTATGCCATCGTCGTCGGCATGGGAGCTGCTCTGGGCACACTGGTACCGATGATCGCCCTGGAGAAAAGCAAACTGCACCGAAGCACGGTTGAGGCTGTCGTTCTTGGCATTGTCCTGATGGCCTTGGGCATTATCCTCACGACGCTGGCCGGCCGCCTCCGCGACAACGCACATTCCGTACATCTGCCGCCGCATGGCGGAAAGAGTTATCGGGCCTTGATTATGCTTGCGGTTCTCTGCGGATTCCTGGCGCCGATGCTGAACTATTCCTTCGCATTTGGGCAGCAGATCGCGAAGCAGAGCATAGTCTTTGGCAATTCTCCTGCGTTGGCGAGTTATGCTGTATGGCCTATCGGCCTCGCTGGCGGATTCATTCCCAATGCTGGCTATGCGGCCTATCTCATCCTTCGACGACGAAGTTTGCCGTTGTTCGCGAAGGCGTCTCCTGACCTGTTGCTATCGTCTGCCATGGCCGTGTTGTGGATGGGCGCGTTCGCCGTCTATGGCATGAGTGCAGCCTTTCTCGGGAACTTAGGAACCTCTATCGGCTGGGCACTCTTCCAGATTTTCATGATCGTTGCAGCGAGCGTCTCAGGGCTGCTGGTTGGAGAATGGAAACATGCCTCAGGCAGAGCGTTTGTGTGCCTGGCCTCCGGCATGTCCCTGCTGATCGTGGCGACCATCTTTCTGACGTTTGCCAACCGAATTTAGCATTCTGAAGACCAGAACGACCGCTGAGGATGGGACGAGCTACGCCTTCCCCCTCGGCGGAGAACAGCGAGGTTTTTCAATTACCGAGATGCGCTCCTGGCACCGCGCGTCTTCTTAGCTGGAGATACTGGTCTCTTCTCCCAATTGTCGTAGGCGCTCTGGGCAAACCGTGACATTGCATACCGCACATATTGCTCGGTAATGTCCGGCTGGCCCTCCTTGATGAGATCAATGATTCGCTGATGCGCTTCGAGATCCTTGCCCCACACGGATGCGTCCTGGCCAGAGGAGAGGACACGAATGCGCGCAAAGGCGAAGAGAGGAAGGAGAATCCTGCGCGATTGTTCGACAACGTAGACATTGCCTGACAGATGACAAAGTTCGAGATGAAACTCAAGATCTCCATCGAGCATGTCTTCCGGACGGTCCTCCTTGAGAGCTTTTCGCATCTTTGCGAGGGCCTCTTCGAGAGAGGAAATATCCGCCCCCTTCTTCGTAGCAAGCCGCGCCGCCAGCCCCTCAATGGCGCCACGCAGCTCATACATATCGAGCACATTCTGCTCACTGAAACTGACCACGCGGGCACTTCGTCCTGCAGCCTTCGTAACGAACCCATCCTGTGCGAGCAGATTGATCGCTTCACGGACAGAGGCCTGGGCAACGCTGAAATTCTGTGCCCAGGTGCCTTCAACGATGCGCGTACCAGGATGAAGCCTCCCGCACGCGATTTCCTGACGCAGGCGATCCGCGACCGTGTGCTTCACCAATGTTTCAGGAGGATCGGCATTTGAGCGTGCCACTCGCGTTCTCCTCATTTGATTAGTCTCCTCCAAGGTTACTGGGGAAACCGCTTGGCAGTTATTTGATTATAAGCGCTTGAATCTTCGCAGATTCCACCTACCCGGCGATCCGTCTGCCGGATCAAGGATTACGCGCGATTCCAAAAGAATAAGCGCTTATTATTCAATATCATTTACGGGAATGCCTGGCGCGTTATTTCCAATATACTCAATTATTTCGCTATTTATTTCCAAATAGCATTTGACAATGAAGCATGTAACCGTGTACGTTTCTTCTCAAATGAGCGCTCAAATTACAAAGTCTCTCGGAAAGAGTTGACCCGGCAGCCAGGTAAAGAAAGCGCTCATTCTCACGAAGGTTAGACATATAGCGCCAGGAGAGAACTCCGCGGTGCCGGAGGCAAACATGATGCAAATAAGAAACACGCTTCGACGGTTCGAGAGCCACTTTCTGATAGCGGCGAGAATGCGATCAGTTCTCTGTCTGCTTCTTTTTCCGTTGTGTGTCGCGGCACACGCCCAGGTAGATCAAGGAGCCATTACAGGCACCGTGCACGACCCCTCTGGTGCAGTGATTCCAAACGCCCTGGTCACGCTTACGAGCACAGACAGTGGTTTGGCGCTACAGCGGCCGAGCAATGCGAGCGGTGTCTACATCTTCTCCCCCGTTAAGATCGGGAACTACACGTTGAGTGCATCGGCGCCTGGGTTTGCGACCACGACGCGGAGAAACCTTCACCTCGACCTTCAGCAGCGTCTGGATGTCGATTTGCCGTTGCAGCCAGGCGCTACGTCACAGACGGTTACGGTGACCACGGCTGCTCCTCTGCTCCAGACACAGCAAGCCGCCGTCGGCCAGGTGATCGATACCCAGACCATCAATAACACGCCGCTCAACGGACGCAACTGGGTTTATATCGCGCAGTTGACCGCCGGCGTTGCGCCTCCCTTTGGAAATACACGGGGCAGCGGCACAGGAGACTTTGTTGCAAACGGCCAGCGCGCCGAGCAGAACAACTTCATTCTGGATGGCGTCGACAACAACACAAACCTCGTCGACTTCCTCAACGGTTCCAGCTTCGTGATGCGGCCTCCACCGGACGCTCTCGCTGAATTCAGCATCCAGACAAGTAACTTCAGCGCGGAGTTCGGCCACTCTGCCGGCGCCGTGATGAACGCGAGCATCAAGTCCGGGACGAATCAGATCCACGGTGACGTATGGGAGTATCTGCGCAACACCAATCTCGACTCGAAGGATTGGGACGCAAGCACCATTCCCCCATATCACCAGAACCAGTTCGGAGCGACACTTGGCCTTCCCTTATGGAAGAACCACTTATTCTACTTCGGAGATATCGAAGCGAACCGCATCTCCATCGCCAACCCGACAACCACTACGGTTCCCACTGCGTTGATGCGTACCGGCGACTTCTCTGAGCTGTTGAATACCAGCCTCAACAATCAAGGCGTGCCTGTTCAGCTATATCAACCGAACTCGGGCGGAGCGCAAACGCTCTCCTGCAATGGAGCGAATAATGTCTTCTGCGCCAACCAACTCGACCCGGTCGCACTGAACATCATCAAGCTTTACCCGAAGCCTAACCTTGGCGTCACGGGACTCACCTATAACAACTACCGCATCAATGTGGGCCGCGCTGACAACACGATACAGTGGGACCAGCGCATCGACTGGAATGCAAGTTCGAAGGATCAGGCCTACGCTCGCTACAGCTATGCGCACGAAATTATCACGCATGGGCTCCCTCTGGGGCCGATCCTTGATGGAAGCGGATTTGGCGGTCAGTTTGATACGAATCTGGCGGAGAACTTCATGCTCAGTGAGACGCATATCTTTTCGCCGAATCTTGCTAACGAGTTCCGCTTCGGCTACAACTGGATCGTTTCGCAGTACCACCAGCCCAATGCCAATGACTATGCTTTGGCGCCTTCGCTCGGTCTGGGCGGTATCCCGAACAACGGGCCTGGTCTGGGCGGTCTTCCGCTGGGCTACTTTGACGGCTCCATTGGAATCAATCAGTGGGGTTCTGTCGGCACGCAGGATGAAGCGCAGAACGTCTATCAGATTCTGGACAACGTAACTCGCACCCTCGGAAACCACTCGCTGCGGGCAGGTGTTTCGTTTCAGGCAATTCGCGTATTCGACCGCTACGCGGCAGCGCCTACCGGCCAGTACTTCTTCAACGGGCAGTTCACATCGAAGGTTGGAAGCACTGTTACTACTGGCGCAGGAACCGCTGACTTCCTGATCGGCCAGATGCATCAGGCTGACATCTGGACCAGTCCCAACATCAATGATGCGCAGTGGTATAACGCGGCTTACTTTCAGGATGACTGGAGGGTCAGCCCGCGGCTTACCCTGAATCTTGGCGTCCGTTATGACCACTATCAACCGTACAAGGAGAACGCAGGCAACCAGGCGAACTTCATCGCTACGGGCGGACTGGGCATCGGCACAGGAACTGGCATCTATGAGCTCCCCAGCCGATCGCGCGGTCAGGATCTTGGTTCGGCGTTCCTTGCGGTGTTGGCCAAGGACAACATAACGCTCCAGTACAACACCAACGATCGCCTGGCGACCGGACAGAATCTCAACTTTGCTCCGCGCGTCGGCGTCTCGTTCCGACTGGATGATAAGACCGTCGTTCGAGCCGGCACGGGCCTGTTCTATGGCGGTCTGCAGAGTCAGGGCAACACAAACCTGGGAACGAACTTCCCCTGGGCCAACGACGTCTATCTCTATGCGCCTAGCTGCTCAACGGGCAACTGCCCCTCGCTGTTGTCAGAAGGCATTTCGCTCAAGGACGGTCTGACAGCAAAGACCCACGTCGGACTACAGAATTTTGTTTCCAATCCCGGCCTGCATGCGATCGATCCACATATCAAGACACCGTACACGGTCAACTACAGCTTTGCGGTGGAACGCTCCATCACGCCGAACATGGCTGCATCGCTCAGCTATGTAGGCAACGGGTCGAGACATCTTTCGCTGTACTACGATCCGAACACGATCCGCGGCTTGTTCGCTCCTGGTATATCGACTCAGCAATATATGCCGTTCCCCGATCTCGGCGGCATCGGAACGATTCATTTTGGTGGCGACAGTAACTACAACTCGCTGCAAGCCAAGCTGGAGATGCGCGCGTCACATGGGCTGACTTTTCTCACAACCTACACATATGCGCACGCGCTCGACGATACCAGTGACGCAGGCGGACTCTCGACCGCAGTCGGCGACCGGAATATGGCGCTGATTCCATATGGCGAGGAGTACACAAACTCGCCGTATGATGTCCGCCACCGCTTCACGCTGAACGGTAATTATCAACTGCCCTTTGGCAAGGGACGCGCCTACCTGAACGGCTCGCGTCTGGCAGACTATGCGGTCGGCGGCTGGTCGACGAGCCTGGTATTTGCAGTGCAGACAGGTACTCCGTTTACGGTATACCCGAGCATCTCCACCGCGAATGGTGGCGGCGCGCGGGCGATTCTTGTGGGTGATCCGTTCAAGGCCGGCGGAACTCCGGACGCGACCAACAACCCCAGCCTGACCTCGTGCCCAACACAGGTAAAGACTCGCAAGAACTGGTACAACCCATGCGCCTTCAGAAATCCGCTTCCAGGAAATCTGATCACCGGATCGACGATCGTCACGGACCAGGCGACTGCCATTGCCTACCTCGGTGGACGCTCCAACCGGATATATGGACCTGGCTATTCACGGGTGGACATGTCGCTGTTCAAGACGTTCCCCACCTTCCGCGAGCAGACGCTGCAGTTCCGTGCCGACGCCTTCAACCTGTTGAATCATCCGACATGGGGCAATCCTTCTAACCAGGGGATTGGACCGCAGGGTGGTCAAATCACAGGAACCAAGTTCTTCCAGAACAACACGCCAGATGCCCGGTTCCTGCAACTCTCGCTGAAGTATCAATTCTAGCCAACTGACGAGCTGGCCAACCAGCCAGCTCATCGATTTCACATCGCGGGTTTTCGGATACTTCCGTTGGCCCGCGATGCTTCTCAGCCGTATCCTATTGTTCGGGGGCTTCCCTTGAATCGAACTCTCGCGTGTTGTCTTGCAGTTGCCGGTTTATTCATGCCTGGGACAACATCTACTGCTTACGCTCGACCGCATCGCCAACTCGACACACTTACCTTTGGCAACGACATAGTCCGCGTGGAGTATGGCCTTCACACCGGGACCATGGATTTGCTTTGGCGCGATGGCCACAAGCTGCTCGGCATTTCCAGTGGCGCACAACTGGCCGATGGCCGCACGTTGTCCTCTGCGGGATACAGCTCGCACGTTCTCGAACGGTCGACCGCCACGGGCCGCGGCGAGCACGACTATATCGTCCGAAGCAGCATGTCAGGAATGCCCGACCTGATTCAACACATCACGTTGTACGACGGAAAACCGTGGCTCACAATACAGGCAGAGTTGAATGGCGAAGCCGCAAGCGTCGGTACGCGGCACTTCGATGCCGTGGCGACGAAAACGCCGGATGCAGTGCAACTCGGCATGGGTGCGAGATTGCGCGTACTCCATGTACCTTTCGATAACGACATGTGGTTTCGCTTTAACAGCATGGACGTCGCTGCGATGAAGCCAAGGCAGACATACTCGAGCGCAGAGGTCACGACAATCTTCGACAACGAAAGCCGGCAGGCGCTGGTGCTCGGATCGATCACGCATGATGTCTGGAAGACTGCGATCGACCTCCATGCCGCAAACGGACAATTGAAGGATCTCGATGTGTACGGCGGCATCTCGTCGCCGACAGGTGTGCGTACAGATACGCACGACACCGTGCCACATGGAATCGTTCATGGCCGGCGGATCACCTCCCCGCGCATCTTCATTGGCTCCTTTTCGGACTGGCGGGACGGCCTGGAGGCCTATGCGCGTGCCAATGCAGCGATACATCCTCCGCTTGTATGGCCGGCTGGAGCACCTATGGGCTGGAATAGCTGGGCTGCTTATGGGGAGCACATCAATGCGCACCGCTATCTTGGCTCTGCGGCATTTGTTCGGGACCATCTCGTACCTCAGGGCTTCGGACGCAATGGTGTCGTGTATATCAACCTCGACGCGTTCTGGTCAGCACTCGACGCTGTGCAATTACAGGACGCAGTTGCTGACATCAAGGCCATGCACGGCGCGAATGGAATACATTTCGAGCCAGGTATCTACTGGACTCCCTTCGCCTATTGGTCCGACGATCTCGATGCGTATGTCGAAGGGACCAACATGAAGTATCGCTACCGTGACATCCTGCTCAAGGCGCCGGATGGTTCCTTCCTGCCTAAGGTAGATGGCGGTCGCCCGATTGATCCCACGCATCCCGGGACTAAGGAGCGCACAGCATACTACATACAGCACTTCAAGCAGCTGGGATTCAGATACCTGAAGATTGATTTCCTTTCGCATGGAGCACTGGAAGGAACACATTACGATCCAACCGTGCAAACGGGCATTGAAGCGTACAACATGGGCATGAAGGAGATTGTGGACCAGAATGCCGGCCGCATGTTTCTGAGTCTTTCGATTGCACCACTCTTTCCGTCGGGATATGGAAATGCCCGCCGCCTCTCTTGCGACACCAAGGGGCACATCAACGGCGCGGAGCAGTCAACTGAATACATGCTGAACGCCCTCACCTACGGTTGGTGGACCGATAAGAGCCTGTACATCACCGATCCCGATCATGTTGTGCTCGGAACGAAGGCCGATCAGGGCGCGCGTTCCATAACCGAGGGCAAGAGCAGGCTGCTCTCCGCAGTCATCAGCGGAGGAATGATCCTGGACAGCTCACGGCTGGCTGACGACCCCGAAGGCCAGGCGTTTGCAAAAGCTGTGTATGACAACCCAGCTATCTTTGCCGTAGCCTCTGAGGGGAAAATCTTCCGGCCGATCGAGGGCGATACCGGCGACAAGGCAACGAATGTGTTCGTGCGTCCCTCAGCTCATGGATGGTACGTAGCTGTCTTCAACTATGACGATAAGCAGCCGCAGACCGTGCACATCCCGCTTGCACGAATCGCTGCTGAGCTGAAGGATGCGTCGCCAACCGTCAAAGATCTGTCTGGCAACGCCAGACTCAGCGCAGAGCATGGAATCGTGAGCGTCGTTTTACAGCCGGCAGAATCCAGGTTGATTGAAGTGCAGACACGTCCATCGTGAGGATGTTGCCCTGCACACTTCATCGTCAGGTCTCAGTTAGTCTCCAGAACCCGCAGATGGGAGGACAATTCGTTGATTACCGATCGACGCAGCTTCCTGCAGAGTAGTCTGGCGCTGGCCGCGTCGTCGCACATGCCCATCGATCTCCCAACAGGAGATTCAATGCGGTTGGCCGACATGCTCTGGTACGATCGCCCAGCCACGCGCTGGCTGCAGGCATTCCCCATCGGCAACGGTCGGCTCGGAGGCATGGTCTTCGGCGGGATCGACACGGAACGCATTGCACTGTCGGAGTCCACGGCGTGGTCCGGCGCACCCAGAACGAGCTGCGTCAACCCAGGCGCGCTTTCGCACCTGCAAGAGATACGCAATCTCTTCTTCTCCGGCAAATACGACGAGGCGCAGGCGCTGTGCAGCAAATACCTTCCCGGCAACATGAAGAACTTCGGCACGAACTTACCCCTACCGGAGCTATTGTTCGCATTTCAGAACCTCGACGGACCGACGGAGTATCACCGGTCGCTCAACCTGGACGAAGCTATCGCCAGAGTTCGCTTTCGCAGCGGCGGTGTCCTCTTCACGCGCGAGGTCTTCGCAACTCATGCAGATGGCGTGCTTGCTATACGATTCACCGCAAGCCATCGAGGAGCGATCAGCTTCAGTATGAGCTTCAGCACCGGCGTGATTCCCAACACGGTTCACACGGAAGGCCAGGAAACGCTGGTACTGAACGGTAACTGCTTCGAACATCAGCACAGCAGCGGTCATGATGGTGTAGCGATTCAGATTCGCGCTCAAGTGCATGCTCAGGGCGGAAGAACCTTCGCGGAGGATCAACGCATCTCCGTTACGGGTGCGGATGCGGCAACCATCTTGCTGGCCATCGGCACAAGCTATCACGGCGGCGTTCCGGAGCAGATGTGCAAGCGCGCCTTGCAGGAAGCCTCGATCAAGACGTTTGAGCAACTTCGGCAAGCGCACATCAACGACTATCAACCGCTGTATCGACGCATGTCGATCGATTTTGGCCAAAGCTCATCAAGATCGCGTCTACAACCTACAGACGCACGACGCAAGGCCGTCGAGAACGGGGGTGACGACCCGGAGTTGATTGCGCTCTTCTTCCAATACGGCCGCTACCTCACCATCGCTGGCTCACGCGCTGATTCGATCCTTCCGCTCGCATTGCAGGGCATCTGGAACGACGGACTCGCCAGCAGCATGGGCTGGACCGACGACTTCCACCTGGACATTAATACCCAACAGAATTACTGGCCGACGGAGGTGTGCAATCTTTCTGATTGTCAGGCGCCTTTGTTCGGACTGATCGAACAGCTCGCCTCCGCTGGCAGGTCTACCGCGAAGGAGATGTACGGCTCGCCCGGATGGGTTGCTCATACGGTCACCAACCCATGGGGCTATACGGCGCCGGGTGGTGTCGGCTGGGGCATCGTGGTAACTGCCGGTCTCTGGATCGCTGTTCAAATGTGGCAGCACTACGAATTCACTCGGGACACTACATTTCTTCGTACCCGCGCATATCCAGTGCTTCGCGAATCGGCCGAGTTCTTCCTGCACTACATGGTGGTAGAACCCAGGCATGGGTGGCTTGTGACTGGGCCGTCCGATTCGCCTGAGAACTGGTACATCGCACCGTCGGGACACCACATCGCGGAGTCCATGGGAAACACGATCGACCGCGTCTTCGTGTATGCCCTGTTCAGCATGATCATGGAGGCATGTACTACGCTCTCGATTGACGATGACCTTCGCTCGCGGGTAGAAGCAGCTCGAGCTAAGCTGCCCCCATTTCAGATTGGCCGCCACGGACAGTTGCAGGAGTGGCTGGAAGATTTCGAGGATGCCGAACCGAACCATCGGCACACATCGCATCTCACGGCGCTCTATCCCGAAAACCAGATCTCCCCGCGTACCACGCCGGCCCTGGCCCGTGCGGCCGAGGTGACAATCCAGCGCCGCATGAATGCTCCGCACTGGGAACAAAGCGAGTGGGGACGCGCGAACCTGGTGGTCTACTATGCGCGACTACTGAAAGGTGACGAAGCATACCGTTATCTCGTAAGCCTCATAGCGAAGGCGGCCGATGATAATTTGCTGACCTACTCCAGCGCAGGAGTAGCCGGGGCCGGTTCGAATATCTTTGCCATCGACGGGAACACTGCTGGGAGCGCAGGGATCGCCGAAATGCTGTTGCAGTCTCAGGGAGGCGAAATTGAACTTCTTCCTGCCCTGCCAGCGGCATGGCCCAACGGCTCAATCCGTGGCATCTGCGCGCGCGGCGGCTATGTTATCGATATGGAGTGGCGCAATAGCGCGCTGTACTGGGCCACCATCACCGCGAGACAGACCGGCTCTACCCCTGTTCGTTATCGGAACCGCTTGACTCACATTCGATTGAATGCAGGACAGCAGATTCGTTTGCGCCCGGATAGCTTCGACGAAAACGCACCCGCGCCAACCGATTCTGCGATTCGTGTGAAGGCGCCATAGCCCCGATCACTTGACTGTTAATCCCATTGATACCAGAAAGCTGGAGGATGACATGACCTTATACCCACGCCACTATTTTTCGTTCGACAACCGCTACAGCGCCGCTCTGTGCTTTGCTGGAATGCTCATCGCGTTGTTCGCCTGTACAGCCGTCGTTGCTCAGGCGCAGAAGCAGACGTCCATCCCTGAAGAGATCGAATGGACGTGGGAGGTGCGTCCCTCACATCCTAACCCCGGTCTTCCCAACGTGCTATTGCTCGGGGATTCTCTCACGCGCAACTATTTTCCGGAAGTGACAAAAGACCTGAAAGATGTGGCGAATGTCTATCTCATGGCCGCATCTACCTCCGTAGGAGACCCCAGGCTTCCTCATCAGATTGCGGAGTTCGCCGCTATGGAACACGTTCGCTTCCGTGTCATTCACTTCAACAATGGCATGCACGGATGGGACTACACCGAGGCACAGTACCGTGTCGCCTTCCCCGATCTGCTGCACAGCGTGAAAGCCCTGGCACCTGCCCGTAACTCACTCATCTGGGCCACCATCACACCGGTGCAATTGCACGCCTTCAACGGTGCTACCAACGAGCGCATCGACGACCGCAACCGAATTGCACTCGCGCAGATCCGTGCCGCAGGAATTCAGGTGGACGACCAGCATGAGCTGATGGAGAAACACCTGGATACCTATCAGGATACGGTCCACTTTGGTCCAACGGGTGCAGCACTCATGGGCGATCAGGCAGCAAAAGCCATCCGCGAGGCATTACATCTGGAGGCAGGGCCAAGATAAATCTTGACAACCGCGACAATTATTCTGCGAAATCAGTCAGTTACAAACCTTAAAAAATAAATGGCTGAAACTGCTTTTGGGAGCAGAGGGTCGGGGGTCGAATCCCTCCGCCCCGACCAAAATCAACTGATTAGAACTGAACCGCTTTAGCCGTATTCAGTTTGGGATCAGCGAGTTTCAAGGCTTCCATATAGTTCCCTAGCGTCTATGAAATCTATGCCGTAGAGGCCGTTCTACCCGAAAACGGTATCAGTGGTATCGCCCCGTTTGCCACACCAACAGACGCCACCGGTTGGTAGATCGGACGGTCTGGCGCGAACCAGCCGAGAGTTGGGACCGCTAACGCGGTGTGAGCAGACCCGCGGTACACTCGTAGCGGATGTCGAATCGCCTTTATGAGAAACACGAACAAGAAGAGAGTTGGTGGGTTGGATCCACACGACCAGCCCGTTGGCCACTTGGTTGGAAATTTTGTCCGAATTTTGCCCGCAAATAGTGCCGATTGGGCCATTTTTGCCGGCTCTACCGGTTCATAAGTACTGTGCCGACGGCATGGAAGAGTTCATCGGTTCGATCCCGATCAGGCCCGCCAAATAACCCCTTCAAAATCTGTTATTTGCGAAGCACCAATTCGCCGCTTCAATACTCGGCATGGGTGCGGAAGGTGCTGAACTCTTCGCAATTCCATGGGCAACATCAAATCCATGACTTTTAGGCTCGCTTCGCGCTTTCGCTGATCAACCGCGCAGGTGTAAACGTCAAGGGTTGTACGGCAACTGGAATGCCGCATTAATTCTTGAGCGACCTTGATGTCGACACCAAGTGATCGTAAATTCGTCGCGAGCGAATGCCGGAAGCTGTGCCAGCCGATTTGTTTCCCGGAAGATCCGAGCTTTGACAACGCTGGACGGATGCTCTTCTCCAAGACACTTTGGGGGCTCACTGGTTTGCGGCCTTTCGCACGGATCGACGGAAATAGAAAATCCAATTCCGTCGAATAAGGCGATTGCTCACGCCAGTCCAGAAGAGCATTGAGTACGAGTGGATGAAGAGGCACTGGCCAGCAAGAGGATTCGGTCTTGGTCTTGCCGAATCGATTTCGTAGCCTGAGCCGCCAATTTGTGTGTGGAACCGCTAAAAGCCATGGGAAACCGCTAAAGTCCAGCTTTCCTATGCGGAAATAGTTTAAGCCGTATGGACTACACGACCATGCAAAAGTACTAAAGTCAATCCAAAAGCACTAAAATATACTAGGCAATGCATGAAAACGCTAAATCGCGCCTTCCCCAGATGGCGGTGCAGAGCGGCCAAGGGAAAGCCTCTCACTTCTTGCTTCGCCTCCATACGGCCTCAACTTCATCGAAATGCCACGGGCGAAAATCATGCGTGTCCACCCCATCGTCACCATGACGCTATATGACGCCAATGCAGCACAGTTTGGAGTGGCTAGTTGTTTGGTCCCGGAGTTAGATGGGTTAGATTGAGTCTGAATCGTTGTGGTTCTTTTGTCCATATCGAGCAGATGTATTCGTAAGGTATGAGTCCTTTGAGAGTCTTGAGTCATCGGGCGAAGTTGTAGGCACTGACGAAGTCGGCGAGATGTTGCCGGAAGTGTTCGTGGGTCTCATAGTAGAAGCGTTTGACGGTTGCCTCTTTGAGGGTTCGGTTCATGCGTTCGACCTGTCCGTTGGTCCAGGGGTGCTTCGGCTTCGCCAGTCTGTGGTCGATGTCTGCTTTGGAGCAGGCGAACTCGAAGGCGTGAGCGCGGAAGAGTTCTCCGCGTTGGAGAGCGAGCTTGATCTCAGCCACGGCCGAACATCGATTGCCGGGAGTGGTGAAGTGCACCCCGTTGTCGGTGAGTATGGTGTGGATTTTATACGGCACAGCTTCGATCAGGGCGTTCAAGAAGTCGGCAGCAACCCGTTGCGTAGCTTTTTCCTGCACATGGACGAAGGCGAACTTCGAGGTGCGGTCGATCGCGACGAGAAGGTGGACGGCTATCGGATTCGTTGAACGCTACCAATCTGTATGGTGATGGGTTTCATGGTGGACAGCCGCGTTCGCTACCTCTTGGTCACTGGCGGTCCGTCGCCGAGCCTCTCTCCGATAGATTCATCTCGCCGCGAGCGATCAAGCCCTTAGATTCAGTCTGGAACAATATGTGTCGCAGGCCAATGCGAGGGCTGCGCATTCTCGTTGAGAACAACTCTTGGCTCTCCATCTGATTGGCCGACAGCAACGTTGTATCCATCAAGCTGGATTTCAGGTTGGCTTCCATGAAGGTCAGCCGTTGCACATTCAACTGTTATTTCACGAGACTCACCGGGTGTCAGGGTTACATAGTTGTCCGAGTAGAACACTGGCAACACGCGCTCATGATCTGCCTCGCGATGAAGTTGAAGATGGACTAACAGCGCGGGTACTTTCCCCGCGTTCCGAATCGTCACTGAGATGACCGTCCGATCTCCGTTCACCGCATCGGACGAGTCCGTGTCAATAGGAACTGTCGGTAAAGAATTCAGAGCTGCGAAATCATCTTGCGCCACATTCTGCCAGTAAAAGTTTGACGACAAGGTATGATGCTGCCCGTCTAGCAGTTCGAGTTTCACAAAGAAAATAGGTGTGATCCGAGAATTCACGTTCAATTGTGCAGCTTTGATAACGGAGGACTTATCGACTTGAGGGATACGGTATTCACGGACAGCATCAATAGATCCGTCAAAACGATAGATGGTTACCTTTGCAACGAGATCACTCAGTGCCGTCGGAAGGTTGTTGACAACCTGGATAGCCCAGTCTGACTCGTTCAGTTGAATATGAACTTTCTCGCACGCCTTTTGTACGGCGAAGAGTGCGGAATTCGGCTCAAGATCATAGTGATATAACTGCCACACAAAGCTGGGATGAGCCGGATTGCTCATCCACGTTATGACACCAGTTGCCTCGGTGAACATTTTCGCGTTCCTGCCTTCATACATTGCGCGAAAGGCCTCATAGTTCGCTAATTGAGCTTTTCTAACAAAGTCCGCGAGATTGCGGATGTGTCCGTACCGCTTGGCGAGTGTGCGGGGATATTCGTCTCCGCGTTGCGCCCCGGCAGCCATATCGTGTTGGGCCCAATCGTCGTTGATGTTCTCCCAATCTTTCCTCGGCATCATGCCTTGAATCGACTCAATCGTTGGGACAGAGACAGAGCCTGTTTCAGTCTTAAACGCCTCGTTGAGCGCATAGTAATATCGTGGGGAGCGCCAATAATAGGGGCCGTGCGAAGAGACACCGCGGCCCTCCGCGGAATTGGATTGGTATGTCCGTTGCGGGTCTAATTTTGCCATCATTTGCTTGAGTTGTTCGTCGAGGACCTTTGGGGGGTAGCCTTCATTCCGAGCGCACCAGACGACGATAGAGGGATGGTTGCGGTAACGAAGAACCTTGTCTCGTACGTTCGCCAAGTACGTTGCAGTATCGGTGACATTCGGGCCATCTCCAGGATTCGGCTGGAAGAATTCGTCCCAAATCATCAGGCCATATCGATCTGCGAGATCGTAGAAGTCGGGGCTCGTACTCTGGCCAACCCAATTTCGAATCATATTCAGATTCGCCTGCTTGTGCATGCGGAACTCTGCATCGAGTCGTTTCCGAGGGATTCTCTTCATCGCCTCGTCGAGCCCCCAATCACCGCCTCGAACCATGACCTTTACTCCATTCACCGAAATGGTTAGATAGGGCGAGCCAGCCAGCGCGTACTCCACCTTACGTATCCCGATGTTCGTGGCGTAGTAATCGGAGATCTTTCCGTTCTGTTCAATTTGGAGTTCGACATGGTACAGGTTGGGTTGACCGTATCCGTTCGGCCACCAGAGGTCTGGCGACTTGATTCCTAATTCAGGTACTTCGTCTGGAGTCAATGTGATGTGTTTTGCCCCGTTCTTGTTAGCCTCCAGAGGTACAACAAAGTTGATGTTGTGGCCCCCGCGCTGTATCGTGCCTAACAACTTCACGGCTTTGTTAGACTTGCCCATGTTTTCAAGATCGAACTCTATCCGTAGTGCAGCATATCCCAGATCATTGGAGAGCTCGCTCGTGATGAAAGTGTCCTTTAGAAGCAGTGGCCCTTTCACATCCATCGTCACCGGTAACCAGATGCCCGTGTCGCGATCTCGAACCGCAGGCAGCCAGTCCCATCCGATGGTTGAAAGGAAGGTAGCGCCATCGAGAGCGGTTTCGCCGCCATTATGTCCAACCCCAAGCGCTTGAGTGTGCTCATGAGGAGTACCTGGGTGTGGTTGCGGATGCACCAAAACGGCTATCGCGGCAGCCTTGCCAGGGCGGACGTTCTCGCTAATGTCGAAGTCTCCGCGGCGGAAAGCACCTCGAATATCGCCAATATGAGATCCGTTAACCCATAGCTCTGCCGAGTAATTCACCCCTCCAAAATGCAACCACACATGTTCATCGTGTCTCTTGAGAGGGACGCGAACCTCGGTTCGGTACCAATAGCTGACCTTGTTCAAACTCTCCGGGATTGCCCGCATATTCTCGCCATAAAGAGGCTCAGGGTAAACTCCAGCATTCACGAGGGTCGTCAGAACAGTACCTGGGACAACAGCTTTGTACCAAGACATCGTTGAGAATCCCACCGATGAAACACGAGCAGGGGCGTCGGTCACATGCGAAGCGTCCTGCATGACCCAATTGTTGACTGTCATCTCTTTTGATTGGCCCAATGCCTCATGACTCAAAAGAAGACTCCACCCGCACAACAGCATCCAACAAATTCTTTTCATCGCTGAAAGGATGGGGCGGTGCAGTCTGGGAAGTCAATCGTTTTCGGTCATCGAGTTCACATCGTGACACCGTTACATGCTGCACTGATAGCAACAGGATCGGGTATCACAGGCTGAAACATGGGTATGAATGATGTTGACGATTGTTCTCGCCGGGTGTCATCCTTCAACTCTTGTATTCGAGACAGCTTTCGCGATCCGCGATGCCTGATACCGACTGTTTGTGTGGCATCTTTGCCATCGCGAAACAGCGGTTTCCCCTGGTCTGTGTATCCAAGGAGAAATTGAGGCTCGGATGAACATTGCAATCCGCAGCATGATTCTTGGAATCGTCACCACAACGGCACTTGGCGCGCAACAGACAGGCAAACCGTCTGAGATTAAGGTCGACTGGGAGAAGCAGGTGATCGTATCGCGCAGCACGCCTACGCTTCAGGTTGTCGTAAATCCCATGATTGTGCGCGGTTCGTCGATGCACGATGGCGCCTTCAAGGCGTTGCACGATCTTGGCGCTGACTATGTGCGCTACGTGCCGTGGCTGCCGTATCCGCGCCAGGCAGTTGCGGAACTAGAAGAACCGAAGGACGGAACGACCTCGTGGGACTTCCAGTACATCGATCCCGCGATGGAAGACTTCATGAAGGCCACCGCAGGACACAGTGTTTGCATTAATTTCTCCACGATTCCTGCATGGATGTGGAAGACGCCCAAGCCTGTGGAGTATCCCAAGGATCCTAATCAGGTCTTCTGGAACTACACACAGGGCACTGTTATGCGTGACCCAACCTACAAGGAGGCAGCGGATTATTTTGCGCGTCTACTGAGCTGGTATGAAAAGGGAGGATTTACCGACGAATATGGCAAGTGGCACGAGAGCGGCCACCATTACAAATTTGCATACTGGGAGGTGCTCAACGAGATTGACCTGGAGCATCATTGGAAGTCCGAGGAGTACGCAAAGTTCTACGATGCAGTCGTGACGGCGATGCGCAAGGTCGACCCGGACCTGAAGTTTATGGCTATTGCGCTAGCGTATCCGTCGAATGATCCGGAGATGTTCGAGTACTTTTTGAATCCCGCACATCATCAGCCCGGTATTCCGATCGACTTCATCTCCTATCACTTCTATGCAGTAAATTCACCGCACGAAGGTATTGATAATTGGCAGTACACCTTTTTTAATCAGGCCGGAGGATTTCTGAATACAGTCCGATATATTGAAGCAATTCGCAAGCGCCTGAACCCTACGGTGCGGACAGACCTGGGCGAACTGGGTGTGATTTTGTATGACGACACACATCAACGAGATCCTGGATATATCCACCATCCCGAGCCCGAAGGGTACTTCGCTCTCGCAGGCGCGATGTATGCTGAGTTATTCATTGAAACGTCGCGCATGGGTATCGACGTTCTTGGCGAATCACAGCTTGTTGGCTATCCATCGCAGTATCCCAGCGTAACGATGATTGACTACACGAACTCCCAGCCCAACGCACGCTATTGGGTGCTCATGCTACTGCATGACAACTTCGCCGTAGGTGACAAGCTCATGAGAACAAGCGGGACAGGGCCGGACATCTCCGCGCAAGGGTATGAAACCTCCCATGGCAGGAAGCTGCTACTGATAAATCGTCGCCGCTTCGCGCAGGATGTTGTGGTCCCGGAGGATTTTGCAGATGGAACTATACGATACGTTGCAGCGTCTACCGGGAACAATCCTCCTGTAACGGAGAAACTCCAAGGCACTGCCATACGCTTGAAACCTTTTGAAACCGCAGTAGTGATGCCGAAGTAAATGATGGAAAGCATTGCGTTTCGCCTTCGAATCCGTGCAGAAAAAGTGGACGAATACGATGAGGTTCATCGTCATGTGTGGCCCGAGATGATTCAGGCATTGGAAGATGTCGGCGTGCGAGACTACTCGATCTTCCGGCGCGGTCAGGACCTGTTTCTGACGATGAAGACGCCCAACTGGAACGAGGCACAGCGCAAGCTCGATGCAAGTGAGGTCGACCGGCTTTGGCAGAAGAAGATGATGTTATTCTGGGAACCCGTGCCTGGTAAGCGAGATAATGAACCATTTGCCATGATGCAGGAAGTCTTCTACATGTCAGGAAAGCTCGAGGAGTAATGGTGGCCGAGGCATACAAATTGAGGGTTGGTCTGCTCGGCATTGGGTTAGAGGCGTACTGGAGCCAGTTCGCAGGACTGGAAGATCGCCTGAAGGGATATGTCGCAGAAGTCGCGAACCGTGTCTCAGGCCAAGGCCGAATAGTGGTTAACTTTGGTTTGGTCGATACCCCGGAGAAGGCGCTTGCCACATCGCACGCATGCCGCCGCGAAGACATCGACGTGCTGTTGGTCTACTGCACCACCTATGCTCTTTCGGCAATTGTGCTGCCTGTGATCCACCGGGCACGGGTCCCAGTGTTTTTGCTGAACATCCAACCTGAAGCCAGCCTGGATTACGCACGCATCGACACCGTGGAGGATACAGCACACAAAACGGGCGAATGGCTGGCCTATTGCGGCGCATGTCCTGTACCTGAGATCACCAATGTGCTGCAACGGTTGGAGATTCCATTTCAACAGATTACCGGTGTGCTGGACAGCAACGATGTTTGCTGGAAAGAACTGAATGGATGGCTACGCGCGGCCGAGGTCGTTCACGCATTACAACACTGCCGGTTGGGTTTGATGGGGCATTACTACAGTGGCATGCTGGACATTGCGACAGACCTTGTGCAGGTAAGCGGTCGTTTCGGCCTTCATATTGAAATGCTGGAAGTAGATGAGTTGAGCGCGCTTCGCCGCGCTATCTCCGATGCCGAGCTGAAGAAGAAACGCACTGCTTTTGACGACTTCTTTCAAATTGGCGAAGACTGTTCCACGGCAGAACTGGAGCGAGCAGCGCGCACATCGGTGGCATTAGACCGACTTGTTGCGGAGAAATGCCTAAATCTTCTGGCGTATTACTACAAAGGTTCCGGCATTACCGAGAACGAAGACACCCTAAGCTCGATTATTCTTGCCGCTTCCATGCTGACAGGAAATCATGTGCCTGTCGCTGGGGAGTATGAGGTAAAGAATGTTATTGCAATGAAGGTAGTGGACCTGCTCGGTGCAGGTGGCTCGTTTACGGAATACTATGCGAACGACTTTAAGGAGGATCTGGTGCTGATGGGGCACGATGGTCCCGGCCACATTGGAATCGCCCAGGGCAAGATTCGTGTTCGTCCCTTGCGTGTATATCACGGCAAAGTAGGGGAAGGGCTCTCCGTAGAGATGCAAGTGAAGCATGGCCCTGTGACACTGCTGTCCGTCGTAGATCATAAGGAACAGGGATTCAGTTTTCTGGCTGCTGAAGGGGAAAGTGTAGCCGGACCGATTCTGGAGATTGGCAATACCAACAGCCGCTACAGGTTTCCTATCGGTTTGCGTGCGTTCAATGAGCAATGGAACGCGCAAGGTCCCGCGCATCACTGCGCCATTGGCGTGGGGCACATAACGGATAAGCTTCAAAAGGTAGCCACTCTGCTGGGAATGAAGTTTACGAAGATCTGTTGAGCGAGTAAGGGCGGCTGAGATGCTCGTGGCCTTCCGTAGGCGCGAATAACGCTGAGCTTTGATCGCCATCCCGAGCTCACGATTGGTTCGGCTGATAGTGATGAATGTGAGATACCTTCTCGAAACCTGACCTGTTGGAACAGGCGCCTACCCTGTTGAGTTTCATGCTCTCGATTCGAGTCTACTGCTCGTTTACGGAATTGCTTACCCGCTCTCCGGTGGGACATGCGAAGTGCGGCCCGAAAATTCGGTATCACACTATGACACCAAGTACTGATTAGGCTTGCCGATGCTCTCTAGCTTCGCGCACCCTCAGTATGTTCATTTGAACAGCTGATTCGACAGCAAGGAAAGATTTTCCAATCATTTCAAGCAATTTGAGAGTCGAGCTTTCTGGAGGTAGTGAATTGAATATCTATTTGATTTTGCGGAGATGCTGGACGCTCCCGTGTCTCGGTCGATCGACAGCAGTGACTCCGCAGGCACGCTTACGCACGTTCGTGCTGCTGATCCCGATCCTCTTTTGTGCCGCGGTTCAGGCGCAGAGCGGCGCTGGTGCAATTCAGGGTACGGTTACTGATACGACCGGTGCTGCGGTGAAGAATGCTGCCATCCATATTGTTAATTCTGGCACGGGAGTGGCCCACGACACGGTCACAAACGGGGTGGGCTTCTATTCAGTAGCAGGCTTGTTCGCCGGAGACTACGGTGTCACCGTTTCCGCGAGTGGTTTTAAGCAAAATGAGCAGAATGTGACTCTGCAGGCGGCTCAGACGCTTGTGCTCAGCCCATCGCTGGTAGTTGGCGCGACCACAGAAAAGGTCGAAGTCACGGCAAACACGATACAGCTCGCGACCTATGACAGCCCAACGATCAGCTCTGGCCTGGACGCCGCCCGCATCAGCCAGATACCGGAGAACGGCCGCAGCGTGGGGAACTTGTTCTCGCAAGTGACACCGGATGCGTTTACCAACGGCGGCCAGTTCGACCGCCCAGAGGTGAACGGAGCCGAGTGGCAGGCCACGAACCTTGTGCAGGACGGTTCCACCAACATCGACCTCAACTATGGCGGCATGCTTCTCGCGCAGCCGGACCTCGATTCGATTCAGGAGGTAAGGGTTGAAACCAGTGTCTCGAACGCCAAGTACTCCGCACCAGCGACCGCGATCGTCACGACCAAGTCCGGCACTAACGCGTTTCATGGCTCGTTTTTTGAGACGGCAGTGAATAGCGCGATCGGCATTGCGCGTTCGCGCTCCAATCCCTCCAACTTCAAACAGGCCCATTACGTCCGCAACGAGTTTGGTGGCTCTGTCGGCGGTCCGATCATTATCCCGAAGCTCTACAACGGAAAGGGGCGCTCCTTTTTCTTCGTCGCCTACGAGCGGTATTCGCTCGCATCGGGCACCTATCTGCAGACCAATGTACCTACTGCAGCCATGCGACAAGGCAACTTCAGCGGCCTGACATATTCGAACGGTACCGCGGTGACGCTCTATGATCCCAACACGACATCTCCCGGCTCTCCATGGACGCGGCAGACCTTTGCAAACAACACGATCGATCCAAGCCGTGAAAGCCCCTTTGCAAAGGTGATGAACGCTATGACCCCCCTGCCATCGAACTCCGGGAATCCCTACGCCGGCAACGGCAATTACAACCTCAATTACCCGGCCCTGAACAACACTACTTTGCCGACCATCACATTCCGGCTGGATCACGCATTCAACGAGAGGAACAATGCGTATCTACGCTTCTCGAGCATGCAGTACACGATCGATCAGTACTACCTGTCCTCGCCTGAGCCGGCCAGTCTCGCCACCGCGAACATCCCGGCAGGCGCCAGTAATCTGACCGGAACCCAGGAACCGGAGTACACGGCGGCATTCGGCTTTACTCATGTCTTCTCGCCGACTCTTGTCTCGGAGACGGTGCTGGGCGGCACCTGGGAGACGGAGTATTACAACGTACCTCCCGTGGGAGCGCAGACAAACTTCGAGTCCCAGCTGGGACTGCCGAACAACTTCGGTTCGAGCAGCATGCCGAATGTCTTTGGACCCCTCTATACCTTGCAGGGGACGCAGAGGAACTGGGGCAGCCACGAGGTTATCCTGAGCATCAACGAAGATCTGACCAAGACACTGGGCAGACACCAGATCCTTTTCGGAGGACGTGTCGGATATCAGCAGGTAGGCGTTCTGCCCGACCGCAGCGCTGACACAATCAACTTCGGAAGCCAGGCGACGGGCCTGTACGATGTGACATCGGGGACGAACTACGGTCAGAAGACGGACACAGGCCTGGCGGACGCGGACCTGTTCCTGGGAGCAGCAAGTTCCTATTCTCAGGTTCTGCAAGCCGGCACGGAACACTGGCGTGCGGAGCAGTACGCCCTCTATGCTCAGGATGATTTTCATGTCAACAATAAGCTGACGATCAACGCAGGACTGCGGTGGGAAGCTATTCCCGCTCCGATTGAGATGGGCAATCTGATCAACGGCTTCGACTTCAACACCAAGGCCGTGGTGCTGGGCGCGCCGACTCAGCAGTTGATTGCGAGTAAGAGAACGACCCAGGGCATCATCACCAATCTGCAGAACCTGGGCGTGACATTTGAATCGCCTTCGCAGGCGGGCTTACCATCCCGCATGATGCATGGCGATAACCACATCTTCGAGCCGCGTGCAGGCTTCGCTTATTCAATCTTCGGCAGCGGCCGTGGCACGGTACTACGTGGCGGAGTTGGGCGTTATACGTTCCCGATGCCCCTCCGCGATATCTACTACAACACAGAAGGCAATGCTCCATATTCCCTGTCTTACTCGCAGAGCTATACCAGTGGTGCGCAGTCACCGGATGGAAATGCTAATTACCAACTCCGGTCGCCAGTCACGGTCGTCGCGGGTCAAAACAGCTCGAACGTGGTCGACACCTCGTCAAGTACCGCGATTCTTCCCGGTGTCCGAGAGGTATTTCCGAATCCAAATACTCCGCCCAACATGATGTGGGAGGTCAACGGGACGATCGAACAGCCGCTGCGGCCAGATTCGGTGCTGCGGTTGAGCTATGTCTACGACTACTCCAACAATCTTGACCAGCAATATATGCTTAACAACGCCATGTCACCCTATGCATGGGAAATGAAGACCGGGACGGCACCCCCCAGCGGGACGTATTCTTCAGTGGCGCTGAATCCTTTTGACAGCCATACCTATGGCACCTTGATCCAGATCAATCCCACGGGCTGGGGGACCTACAATGCGTTTACAGCCAACTATCAGCGGCTCTACAAGCACGGCTACTCTTACCAGATAGCGTATGTCAAGAGGAAGGGATTCCGCGTTGGTGGCAATTCGTTCCGCGACACCCCTATCTATCCTGCCGGCGATTATGCCCCGGGCTTCATTCCTGGTGACGGAAGCCAGAATGCACTGAATCGTGCCCAGAACTATAGGATCAACACGGCCTTCGGACCGCAGGCGATCACGTTCAACGGCATCGTTGACCTTCCGGTGGGTCACGGCAAGAAGTTCCTTGGCAAATCGAACCGTTTTGTGGACGAGCTGATCGGTGGCTACCAGATCGCCTGGAATGGCAGCGTTTACCAGAACTGGATGGGTATTTCCACCGGCAACTGGGGTGGTTCGAACCCGGCGGGACTCGGCACGATGGGCAAGGTTCAGGTCTACAAGCACAAGTACAAGGTGACGGACTGCAGTAGTGGCGTCTGTCTGCCGGGCTACCTCTGGTACAACGGATTCATTTCTCCGGTGCTCCTCAACAATCCCTGTACAGGCGCTCACTTGATCTCGGGAGTGCCGGCGAGTTACCAGCCATATCAAACCCCGATCAACATGGATCCAGGCGCTTACACCTGCACGAACGGAACATTCAAGGCAGGCAATTCGCACTACCTAGACAACACTGTTCCCGTGACGCTGGCGAACGGAAAGACGGTCTACACGAATTATTCACCAGGTCCATCGACAAACCCTTTCACCAAGACCTTCCTGCCGAGCCCGTGGTTCTGGAGCGCGGATGCCTCGATCTTCAAGGTGTTTCCGATTCATGACAAGGTGAATCTTCGTGTGAACGTGGACGCCTTCAATGTGTTCAACGTTCAAGGAGATAATGCTCCAAATAGCAACGGCATCCAGTACTTGAACTCGTCCCACAACACTCCGCGTCAGCTTCAGTTGTCCGCGCGGCTGACCTTCTGAACAAACCTCACAAGTCGAAACCGGGCCCATAGCGGGCCCGGCTCGGCGAATTTATCTTCTCTCCTTGATTCTGTGCCATATACTGGATCGCGTCGAGAGTCCATCCTCGAAAGTCTTCGATTAAATTGGCGTGCCTTAGCGGCCTCGAAAAGCGGGCGTCGAAATGCCACGATGTCTACAAGAAGTGCAGGCGCGTCGATTGTCCTTAAGTGTATAAGCGAAGAAGAACGAAAATGACCGAATGGGTCTTACGCTACCTTGCTACCCATCGGACCGATGTGTTCATCACGGCCTAATCTGAAAATGGATCATTCCAAATCAAGCCGCAGGGATTTCTTCAAGCTCGCCGCAGCCAGCTGTCTCTCAACACCTCTGGATGCTTACCATCCGGCAGCGAGTAGTGGTCCGCGCGTCACTGGCGTGGATATCCTCCGCCGTCCTGATAGCGTTATGGCTGGGTTTTCCGAGAGGACCCTACAAGCCATGCATTTCGAGTCCGGATCCTGGACCATGCCGGGATACCGTCTGACGGCAGAGCCGGTTCGGTCGGGTACGCAGGAGGAACTGCCTGTTCGCCTTGAAGTTTCATCAGAAGGTATTACCCTGATTCGTCTTCGCTGGCGGGATACCGTCGGAGACGTTGGTCTCACCATCGGAGACCAATGGGAACGTGCCTATGGCGATCTCGAATGGCGCGGGACGATTCCAAATCGCGTCATGCCTTGGTACTTCTTCACCCTGACTTCAGGGTGCACCGCTGGATACGGCGTCAAAACGCAACCCTCGGCATTTTGTTTCTGGCAGCGCGATGCATCTGGAATCACCCTGACACTCGACCTGAAGAATGGTGGCAACCCAGCGGACCTGAAAGGCCGTGAAATGAACCTCTGCACCGTGGTGCAGCACATCACGGATTCCGCTGTCCCTTTTCACCTTTCGGCGCGAAATTTCTGTGGCAAGATGAGCCCCACTCCCCGCCTGCCCCGCGGTCCCATTTTCGGCGCAAACGATTGGAATTACGCCTACGGGAAGAACACTGCTAATGGTATTCTCCGCGATGCGGATTTGATCGCAGCGCTCGCTCCTTCGGGAAGCATACGCCCACACATTGTCATCGATGATGGTTGGCAGGATCCTCAGCGGTTCCCGGACATGATGGGCCTTTCAGCGGAGATCAAGCAGCGGAATCTGCAGGCTGGAATCTGGATTCGACCGCTCCGCGCCCCGCGCAATGAGCTTGCGTCCCTTCTTCTGTCACCCACGCGTTTCGGTAACGAGGAGAGTCAGTCAGTTCCGGCATATGATCCGACCATCCCCGAGGCGTTGGAAGAAATTTGCAAAGCCGTTGCGGCCCCCATCACATGGAACTACACGTTCATCAAGCATGACTTCAGTACATATGAGCTCTTCGGCCGCTGGGGTTCTCAGATGGGAGATCAGATCTCAGCGGCGGGATGGAATTTTCACGATCGTACAAAAACCAACGCCGAGATTGTTGCCAATCTCTACCGATCTATTCGTACCACCGCAGGCAAAGACACAACCCTCCTTGGCTGCAACACGATCGGACATATCGCTGCGGGCATCTTTGAATCGCAGCGAGTTGGCGACGACACCAGCGGAACTAGCTGGGAGAGGACACGTCGCATGGGTGTCAATGCCCTGGCACACCGCATCGCTCAGCACGGGACGTTCTTTCACGTCGATCCCGATTGCGTCGCTATTACGAAGACTGTCGGCTGGAGAGAGACGAGTGAATGGATGAACGTCGTCGCGCAAACCGGTACATCACTGTTCCTTTCGCCTTCACCTGACGCCATTACTCCGGAAGCCAAATCGGCGATGAAGGACGCAATGGAACGAGTCATCGAACAAGCTGGAGCCTATCCCCAGCAGCCGACTTCCAGCACAACCCCGCAGGTTTGGGCGCTTGGCCGCAATACCTCACAAACTCGTAACTACGATTGGACAGCTGATGGCGCATCTCCCTCTACCGACGTATAGAACCATGCGCCTATTGACGTTACGGTGGTTGGTTCTCGCAGTCGCTGGTCTAGTACCTGGTGGAGCATGTGGCCAGGCTCATCAAGCTTCTCTGCAAATCTACCCAGTCCAAGCAATCTATCCGTACTCCCGGAACTTAACTCTTTCCGTGAACGGCCAAAGTGTACCGGTCACTAGCTTCCGCAAATACGACATTGCGCAATTTGCGCTTGGCACAGGAGAGGCGCGCATTTCCATTTCGCGCAACGATGGTGGCAAGATCGACTCTGCGCGCGTAAGTCCACGCAAATTGAATCTGCGTGGCGAAGTAGCTGGACCACGGTTTATCTTTACAACCCGCTCACCTGAATTCCTCATTGTCAAAGTGGATTCTTTGCCGGAGTTGGTTCTCGCCATCGACCCCCTTCCTACGAGCATCCCGCGCTTAAGCGGCAAAGGAGTCTTCAATGTAAGAGATGAAAGTTATGGAGCTATTTCCGGGAACGGCTACTCAACGGACGCCTTTCAGCATGCTCTCGACGATGCATCAAAGTGGGGTACGAGGCATGCAGGCAAACATAAAGGCACGGTCTATGTACCCGCCGGTCTTTGGACCGTCGGCTCGCTTTACCTTTCCAGCAATACCAATTTTTATCTTGCTCCGGGAGCCGTGGTGCGCTTCACGGGCGAAGCTTCGCACTATAAAGTTGATGGCTACAAAGAGTCACAGAAGCGCGATTTGACCTGGTTCATCTCGACACGTCCGAACTCCGAAAACATTTCTATCACTGGTCGGGGTACGATCGACGGCAACGGCCGCGCTTCACTTAAAGTAAGTAATCTCGGCGTCAACCTTCTGGTCCCCGTGCTCACAAAGCACTTTACGGTGGACGGCATCACCTTCCGGGAATCCAGTAGCTGGAGCGTCATTCCCACGCGCTCTCACGAAGTCTCTTTTACTGACATCAAAATATTTAACGGTCTCGACATGGGTGAGGACGATGGGATCGACATCGTTGAGTCGAGCGACGTCCTCGTGCAAAATGCCATCGCCATCTCCCTGGACGATCCCTTCAGCACTAAGACGTGGCAGGCCGACACAGACATGTTCAAGGCCGTTCCGGGAGAGCCTGAGCCGTTGCAGCATGTTCGCATCGAGCACGTCATAGCCTGGACCCGTTGCTACGGCCTTAAGGTTGGTCAGGGGATAGTGCAGCCGCAAAACGATATCACCTTCAACGACGCGACTGTTTACGACGCAGCTGTTGGGTTTGGCATCCATCACAAGTGGGGATCTGCTTCGGCGACAAATATTACATTCCGCAACATCGACATAGAGCACCTCTGCTGCACCAATGACAACAACCGAACATGGATGGCGCTCTGGGTGGCGAACTCACCCGGTCCCCGGCTCATCGATCGAGTCACCATTTCGAACATCCACATCTGGGACGCGGGCAGCACACCCGCACGCATCAACGGCATGTCCGACTCACCGATCACACGAGTCAAACTTGAAGATATTTTCATGCCCGGGGATTCAAGGCCGGCAACCACCTTGTCGGCCGTGCATATTACCGGCGATGCTTTCCACGATGCGATCCAAATCAACCACTGACACTCTCTCTCATTATCTTGTCGCAGACATGTCAGGTCGAGTCACAGATTCATACGCTGAGGCAGGGAGACAATGATCGCGAGGTCACACTTTGCACCGCTGCCAATTACTGGGAATCGCTATCAGCGTCCTCCTTGGTATTGTTCGGTCAACGTTCTTCATTGCAGAAGTGGGCAGCCGGTTCTTTTGGACAGATGGACGAATCCAGCTAGATGAATACAACGCACAGCTCTTACACTGGCCTGCGACACATATCGTTCCAGAGTGAAACCTAGGGCTTGATCGTTCGCACCGAGATGAATTCAACCGAGACAGGCGCCCCGGCGACGGATTGCGCGTGAAGCAGCGCTTCAAAATATGGGGGAGTGACACCGCCGTTGTCCGCCATGAGCCTCTGACGAAGAGCCACCCGTTGCTTTTCATCTGCAAGGAGACGGACCGCCGCATCGGTACCTTCCATTCTCAGCCCTTGAATCAATAGGATGGAACCATTTCCATCCTTATTAGGAAGAAGCGCAAGAATGGCATAGTCCTCACCCGAAGAGCCCGTAGTTTCCGGGACCGTGTATGTCGATCGTTCTCCTGGAAGCGGCGAACGGTTGACGATGTAGCGGTTTCCATTTGGCATATCTTCGACGGCTCGGAAATTCAGCCGGTCTTCAAAGAGTTCCACCCAGGGATTCGATGTTGGCGCTCCAACAAAAATGAAATTGCCGCGGCGAGAGAGATCCCGCGGATTCAGATCTTTGGCCGATATGATTTGGATGTTCTGAAAATATGGTCCGGCTAGAGCCGATATCGTCGCAGAAGCATGAGCATCGGCAATCGAAGTGATTTGCGACACTTCAAGGTAGTGAATGAGGCGAGCTTCCCCCTCACTCAGCGTACGGGGAACAGCCTCCTTCACGAAGCTCCGATCGACATACTGATCGAGAGTAAACTCCTTATCGCCGAGCATGCGCAACGCATATCCGATATCGGCGAGCACAACCGTGGTCTGCATCTTATTCTGTATGACCTGATTCAAAGGCCAGGGAGGTTCTGCTGAATGATGAACGGAAGTAACAGACCTATACCATCCGATCGAAGTAACGAAGGCGACTATGAGAAGAATCCAAAGGGCGGATTGCTGGAAATAGGCGCGAAGTTTTGTCTTGTGGGCTTTGGACCCGGTTCCTTCCAGGGAATCAAGCGCCGGTGGCGGCGCCACTGTTGTGAACGAAAGTGTGTATGCCCCCTTGGGAAGATCGACGACGATCGATTCGGACTGACCAATGGAGTGATAATACTCGTGCAGACGTAGACGCAACTGGCGGATATACACGCGAACAACGCTATCCTCCGCGGGGGTGAAATCTTGCCGTTTGCCGAATACGGCCTTTCCGATGGCTTGTTCTGTCAAGCCAGTTCGATCTCCATTTAAAGTACAGGTGGCGAGATAGCATAAGAGCGTGGGAAGCCGGCTCGATTTTTGGAACTCTTCAGTCTGTGAAATGCGTTTGACAAGTTGCCACCGGGGATCGGTTGAAAGATCCGGCGCGCCCTTCGCATCGCCTCCCGAAGGGAGACTCGATTCGGACGAGTCTTCTGTTGCAACTGTCGCAGAACTCATATCAGTGACGCGGCGCGTATCCGAAGCCAGCTCTTATTCACACTGCAGGTTGCGCCGAGATGAAAACAGTACACGAATGAACCTATCTCTGACAAGGTTGATTGCATTCGCTATCTGGATTTGAGTGAACTCAAGGCTAGCGATAAAGCGTATCGTAAGTCCTCTGTTTCCAGCGTTTAGCAAAGATTTCACAATGTTAGTCATGCTAGTCACTTGGCAGTGGCGGTTGACGCGATGAATCTGGGAGACGCCGGGTGCTTTCACCCATCCGTCTGGAGATCCCGTGAGTACGTTCGTCAGTTCGTTGCCGTCAGAGAAGGCTCATCCCGCCTTATTCGTGGTTCGCTCAGAATGCTCGATTGGGAGTCCCGGCGAATGCAGCCCCTATCGGATCCAGGTTCTTGATCGAACGGTCTCACTCCTTCAAGTGCTGAGTTCCAGTTCTACCCCCCTGCCGCTCACCGAGATCGCCGATCGAACTCGACTCCACAAGAGCACCACGCAACGCTTCCTTCGAATCCTCCAGAGCTATGGATTGGTATGCCGTCGGAGCGACGGAAAATATATCTTGGGTCTGCGTTTACAGGACTACGGCGAAATAGCCAAGAAACAGTTTGACCCTCGCGACCGGGCAACCGCCCCCCTCCGCCGTTTGGTCGGCAAGTTAGGAGAGGCAGGATATCTCTGCATCTTGAAGGGACCATCTGTCCTCTACCTCGATCGGGCATTGCCCAACAACAATGAGGCGGGCCTGCTCAAGGCAGGTCAGAGTGCATTTGCACCCTCGACTGCGGCGGGGAGGGTTCTCCTCGCCCACTCATCACTCGAGATTCGTGAATCGTTTATGGAATTCGATTGCCTATCTGGTTCCGGTCGCAATGCGACTCATCTGCATCTGGAGCTCGATCAAATCCGCAAAGCAGGCTACGCCGTAGACGATGAAACCTGGCAACGCGGAGTGCGTGGTGTAGCCGTTCCGATCCTGAATTCGACCGGGTACGCCGTCGCCGCGCTAAATATTGTCGGACCTTCTTTTCGCATGACACAGGAGAGGATCGAAGGTATGGTTGACCATCTGATGGCGAGTGCCTCCAGAATCAGCCAAGAGTTTGGTTGCTAGTAACGGAGCAGGATCTCTAAGATACCGTCGTTAGAGAGATGTTGTCTCGACAGCTATTCGACCCAGCCGTTACCAGCCACGCCGATGTCGATAGGCCACTGCGGACGGAACCGCAGGTTCAGCTCACTCGTTCGTGTTGAACAATCATTCAAACGACTTCAAGTCGCACTGCACCTTCCCCTGAATCACGACAAGCGCGTTTGAACTAAGCCGCTGGCGCGGCGGACGCTGGAGCAGTGGTGGGTTCTTACGGTAGTTGGGGCTAAGGTGTGGGTCACAAGAAGGATTCCCGTACTGCGGATCACGGGACGCTGCCAGCGAGCCATTCAGAAGGAGACATTCCTATGGCACTCCCGGATGGGGTGAGGCGGCACGAGCACTGCCAGCACAGTTCGCGTTCCAGGTTTTGCAATCGAGGTGATATCAAAGAGGCTTCGGATGAAGCTGCCCCGCAGTTGATTCCATCGAAGTAAAGCCACACACGTTTCCCGGCGTAAGCCTTCGGTACTTTGTTACATTCTGCGCGCCGAGTTGGGGTGCCAGCGTGAGAAGAGAAAGCAATGCCAGACAGAGTTGGTCGTACCGGTCAAGTTGCGAGTCCGCTGGAACGTCAGCGAGGCATGAAAGCGTTGAACGAGGCGGAACCGATGTCGTCCTGTGAAGATTCCAGCGGCACTTGGTACATCGGATGAAGGACTACGGGGCCAAGCAGGCCGGAGGGCAACAGCGGAGAGTCTTTCGTGTATTTGCGAATGTTGGTCCAGGTGTAGTGTTTGCCCTCAGGTGATTGCGCATCGCCGATCAGCCGGTTGGGCCAGAAATTGGTTACATCGATCTCGATCGAGTTTTCGCCGGGGTGCAGCAGCGAATCCACGCGCACACTGTAGGGAGATTTCCAGAGGATTTGAGCAGGCTTGCCGTTGATACGGACCGCAGCGAGTTCGTGGACCTCGCCGAGATCGAGCGTCAACTCATGGGACGCAGCCGGTTGCGCGGCGTCGAGATGGAGGGTGGTTCGGTACGTCGCGGTGCCAGAAAAATACCGCGCGCCCGGGTCGGGGAGCTGCGTCCACGATTCGAGACGATTCAACTGAACCTTCGGCGGTGCGCCCCAGTGGGGAGGAAAACTTAACGTCCACGGGCCTGAAAGATCGAAATCATTGCGCTGCGCAGCGGCAACGTGTCTGATGGTTCCATCCTTGAAGGCAATCTCGTAGTCACCGGCTAGCGGAGTATCCATCTCGGCAATTCCGTGCTCCATCTGAACGGTCAACGCCTGGGGCAGAGCAAGATGGTCCGGGTCCGCGGCGGAGTAGAGAATGGCTCCGTCGTGCGCGATGCTGGTCACTGCGTTCTTCACCGCCGGACGTCGGAAGACGACGAAGACAGAGCCGTAGGGTTCGAGCGCGAGGGCCAGACTCGTGCGATGGTCGGCGGTGACCGAGAACAACAGCGTCTGGCTTGTCTTGCCGGTGACTGCATCGAACAACTCCGGCTGCTTGCCAGAGACGCGTAGCGTGACCACCGCCTCCAGTGGACGCGGCTGCGTATTGCGGATGAAGTAAATATCTGTGCCGCCCGCGCGGCGGTGGACGAAATCGAGAGAACCCGCATGATCCGGCGCAGTCTCGAAATCGGGCAGCACGCCCGCGGCCATCAGCGCGGAGTATGCCGACTGCGTGCAGTAAAGCTGTCCTTTACCGATCATGGCATGACGATCGGCGCTTTGCTCACACGGGGACCAGAGAACGCCAGCGATGGAGTCGAACCTACGGGCGTCTTCGCCGGACACGATGCCCTGGCTGCGGAGCGGACGCTCTCCGATCAACGTACCGCCGGCCATGACATAACGCTGCGCCAGTTCCAGTGCGGCGAGCGGAAGAATGCGCGAATGGGGAAGCACGAGAGCGCGGTACTGAATGCCGCCCAGTGTTCGAATGACGCCGGTATCGAAGAAGATTTTGTGTAGAAGCGCGTCGGTGTCCGTCACGTCGTAATTGAAGCCGGGAAGTGCGCGCGCGGGGTCGTCGCGTTTGAGGCGGACGAAGTTCGGCACGTTGTCGCCATAGTAGTAGAGGACGTCCACGACGGGCTGCCCCTGCTGCAAAAGGAACTGCGAGCGGTTCAGATAAAGCAGGAACGGACCCGCATAGCGCCACCACGTCACGTTCGGATTGAGATGCGTTCCGGCAAAGTACTCCTGGCCGGGAAGGCCCAGTTGCGGAGGCGACGAAGTGAATTCATGCCATATCAAGCGGTTCATTCCTTCGGTCAGCGCCTGGTCGAAGGAGGGCTTGAGGTTCATTCCCAGCGACTCGTTCCATTGATTGCCGATGGAGGTCATGCCCTCGGCCGCGGCCAGCGGACGGCCGTAGATATGAGCGGCGCTGGCGGCTTCTTTCGCAAACATGCGATCGACATCGGCGGATCGGTGCGAGGGCGACATGGCCCAGTATTCGCTCTGCGGAATGGCGCTGGAGCGGAACGTCTCCAGCGCGTCGAGCGGCGCGCCGTGCGGCCCTCCCGATTCACACTGGATGCCGAGCCCGAACTGCGCGGCAAGCTGCGCCATGTGATCGTAATGACTTGTGACGAGGTCTCCGACGGTGCGGCGAAGGTCGGCAAGAAAGCGGTTGCTCATATCCCGACTGCCCACAATGCGGCCCACGACTACAGGAAGATACGGCACGGGATCGTAACCCCTGCGGCGGCGAAACTCCTCGCGGAAGTTGCCCGTCCAGTTGGTGCCACCAAGCTCCCAGCTATCGGTGGCGACATATTTGAGCGTCGTGCCGAGGTAGGGACGCGCCACGTCGATCAACGGCAGCACCTTTTTTTTCCAGTAGGTATCGAGAGCCGACGGATCGAGATAATCGATGGCGAGTCCCTGCCACGCCCCGCTCGATGTAGACACGCGCGCATCGGAGTCGGTATAGCCAATCCGCAAAATCTCCCAGCTTCTCGCATCTGAAGCGGGCGGCGTCCAGTTCACGCGGCCATCCGCCGCCACCAGGCTGGTGATGTCGTGCACCTCGGAGAGGTCGGTGTCCTGCTCGCCCTTGACGGGAGGCGCTTCCGTCAACAGCCAGTCCATGTTTGGCATGGAGAAGCCTCCCTCAGCATCTGCCGATTTCACCGCGAGCCGCCGCATGGGCCCGCGCGTGTCACCATTGCGTCCGGGAAGATTCGGCCCATGATGGAGCGGGTACGCCAGCACGGCAATCTGGCGGAAGAAGTTGTTTTTGATGGGAGGAAGAGCCAGCGAAATGGGCGCCGCGTCGCCGGAGCGCACCATCGTTCGAGACCACGTCAGCAGCTTCGACGCCTCCTCGGGCCGCACATCCGGGCCGCCCAGGTTCCAGCCGCTCGTCAGATTCAGCGTTACTTCAAGGCCGAGTTGGTTCGCCACGTGCAGCGCGTGGAGATAAAGCTCGACCCATGCGGGACTGCCAAACTCCGGGCCGGAAGGAACATTATCGTTGCCGTCTTGATTGGCTCCGTTGGCATCGACCAGCAGGACGCCGCCATAGCCTTTGCGCTTCATCTCGGTCAAGTCGCGCGTGATGGTCGCCTTGGTCGTGTGGCCGTTGAGCCACCACCAGTAACATCGCAGCCTGGCCGGCGCGGGCGGGTCCGCGAAACCGGCATCCAGTTGCGCAGGCGATACCGCCGCCGTCTCTACCGGTACTACAGGAGCTTGTTGCGCAAACAGCGTTGAGGCGAAAAGCATCCCCGTAAGCCCGGCTGCAAGCCAGACGCGGGCAAGGCTGTGGCTGTTCTGTTGAAGTAGCGCCGATTGTTTGAAGATTTTCATCCACCATCCCGTAGATACCTAAACGCCACGTACTCTGCTACGTGATCCGGGCCTTGATAAAAAGCAGGCCCCGCCTTGAGCGAGGCCTTCCGAGGTTAAGCGTGATTTAGAAGTTGAGCCGCGCGGTAAGCTGCCCGATGCGCGGATCGTTGGCCTGCGTGAAGAAGCCCTTCGGATAAGCCGAAGAGTACGAGAGCACCGAGCCTGCGTTGGCCGCGCCAAGGCTCGTGCTCGGGCCACCGTAGTTCGGCGTATTCATCACGTTGAAGAACTCGCCGCGAATCTCGAAGCTGACCCCTTCACGAACGATGAACTGCTTGAACACGGAGAGGTCCATCAGCGGCTTGAGCGGCTGGCGGACATTCAGCGCGCCCGAGTTCGACTGCGACTCGTAAGCTATCCTCTGCCGGAACGCGGGGTTCGGCGACAGAGCATCGCAGCCCTGGTGGACCGGGGCGCCGTTCGAGCCAATCTGGGTGGCCTGAGGCGTGTACGTAACCGCTCCCGTCGTGGTGTTCAGACTCGCGCTCTCGTAGCAGGTATTGAACTCGCGAGCGTAGGTCTGACTGGGTTGGCGGTAGTTGCCGATAACGTTGTACCCGCCGGGCACGCCAACGAGCGGGCCGTTGCTGAACCGTGCCACTGCATTGACCTTCCATCCGCCCAGCGCAAGCCGCTCGAAGGCCGGACGGGCAAGAAGCCGTGGCAACTCGGCCGTTCCGAAGATATTTCCGAACACCGTCGGATTTCCGTCCTGCTGCGAAGCCAGTTTGCCGAGTGCCCTGCCGTAGTCGTCGAGGTAGGCGGCGCGATTCATCACCTTGTCCCAGGTCAGGTTGGCCTGGAAGCTGAGATGATGGCGCATGGGCCGCGACACTTGAATCTGCAGCGCATCGTAGGGCGCGCTACCGATCGAGGAGCCGTTCTCGGTGACGTTCTGGAACTCCGGGAAAGGAAGCAGCAGTTGGGATCGAACGATCGTCTTGCCGTTCAGACTCGTGCTCTGCGGAATCAGGCCGTACATCGGGTTCGGCACCGCGGCATTCAGGTAGTTCGCCCCAGCGCCGCCCTGGTTCCAGTACTGCGACGGCACGACGTTGATGTTGTGGTTTACCTCAAGCTGCGTTGGCCTCGCGCCCACATACGCGAGCTGTAACGCCAGCCCGTTGCCGAAGCCTTGCTGCACGCTGACCGAAAACTGCGTGCTCTTCGGCTGCACATGGTGCGGATCGTAGAAGCTGACACTCTGGCCGACAGAGGAACTCAGCCCAAGCGAGCTTCCCGTCGGCAGCAGCACTCCGGTGGGAAACGGATTGTCCAGCGTGTTGATCGGCGTGTTGGTGGTGTAGTTGTTGTAGCTGGTGCCCTGGCTGAAGCCGGTCCCGATGGGGCTTTCCAGCGTGTTGAAGTAGATAATGCCGTAGCCCGCGCGCAGCACCGTGTTCTGGAACATCTGGTACGCCGCGCCAATCCGCGGCTGGAAGTTGTTCAGGTCGCGCGGATAGGGGAAGCGATTGCTGGAACTGGTGTATTGCAGACCGCCCTTGAGCGTAAGTCCGGGAACTTGCAGCGGGTTGTCGCAGGTGGTGCAGAAACCGGCCACCTGCGCGTTGCGCCGCTCAGTGAAGGGCGACTCGTAATCCCAGCGGACGCCGAGATTGAGCGTCAGCTTCGGTGTCACGCGCCAGTCGTCCTGCACGAACGGCGCAATATAAATCTGCTGCAGCGCATACGCTGGCGAGATGTTGTAGGAGGTCGAGCTGAAGGTGCCCAGCAGCACCGAGGCGATGGCGTTGCCGGAAGTGGCATCGCCCGTCTGGTAGTTCTTCTGAGTAAAGAGGTTGTCGAAGCCGAACGCGCCAAAGCCGCTCTGCGGATTCTGCACGTTGTAGCGGATCAGATTGCCCTCGAAGCCGAAGCGGAGCGTGTGTGTCCGGATCGTCTTGGTCAACACCTCTTCAAGCGCGCCCGTCATGTTCGTGCTGACCTGGCCGCGCGCGGCGGCGGGCAGTTGCGCGTAGCCCGAAGGATTGATGCCGGGGAACGATTTGTACGGCAGGCCGGTGCTCGAGATGCCGAGCGCCGAAAGGTCATAGTTCGTGGCGTCGGGATAGACCAGGCCGAAGGGGTGGTAGAGAATGCCGAGGCGCGAGTCCAGCACCATCGTGTCCGAGAACTGATGCACATCGTCCACGCTGCCGCCGCGGTTGTTGCGATAGACATGGTAGAAGCAGACTCCGCAGTCGCCGGGGCCGATCTCCTTCGGGAAGCCCTCGTGCGGTCCCTGCTGCGTCAGGCCCGAGCGGAACAGGATGACGTTCACCTTATTTTTCGAGCCGATAGCCTGGTCGAAGCGGACAATAAACGAAGGATACGTGCTGGCATACGACGTCTGCGTGGCAACGTAGTTGCTGCCGCCGGTGGCCGAAGCGCCGGGAACGTTCGGCAACGGGAAATAGCTCAGTAGGCTTTGCCCCGGCTTCGTCAGCCGGCCCGCCGGGATGATGTTCCCGGCAAAGTACTGGGTGCGGTTGCCGGCAGAGTCGATGGGAGATTGTGGATCGTAAATCTGCACGCCGGAGGTGCAGAGGCCGGAGCTGTTGAACGAGTTGCACAGGTCCGAGAAGTCGCCCATGCGCTCGGCCGCCGTCGGCACGCGCGAGGCATAGTTGATCGCCGAGTGCGAGGCGTACCGCTCATAGGCCACCATGAAGAAGGTCTTGTTGTGCCCGTCGTAGACCCTGGGAATGTAGACGGGGCCGTCCAGCACGAAGCCCGTCTGGCTGAGCTGGTCGTTGTTGCGATGCGAGTTCGTCAGCGCCTTCTCCGACGTGTTCGCATTCAGGTAGGTGTTCTGAAACACGTAATACGCCGATCCATGCAGATGGTTGTTGCCGCTGCGCACGACCGTATTGGTCACGGTCCCATTTCCGTGGCCCACTTCGGCGTCGAAGATCGAGGTCTGTACCTTTACCTCCTGGACGGCCTCGGGCGAGGGTACAAAATTGGTGTAGGTTGCCCCCGAGAGGCGCTCGGCTGAGTCGTTGGGAATGCCGTCCAGAGTCAGGCGATTGTGGCCGCCGCTGCCGTTAGTCACGATCTGCACCGCAACTCCGCTGAACGGGTTGGTGAACTGGCTGGACTTGCCCTGGAAGTAACCTCCGTAGATTACGCCCGGCGCGAGTGTCGCCATCACATAGGGATTACGGCCATTGTTCGGCAGGTCCGTGACCTCCTGGTTGCTCAGCGTAGTGGCGATGTTGGCCGAGCCGGTATCGATCAGCGAGTTTTCCGCGCTGACCTCGACGGTCTCGGTCGCCGTGCCCACCACCATGCTGACGTCGACAAGCTGGGTCTGCCCCGCGGTCAGCACGATGCCGGTGCGCGTCTGCTTGCGGAAGCCCTGCGCGTCCACCGTGACGGTGTAGGTTCCCGGCTGGAGCGCAGGCATGCTGTATGCGCCCGCTCCCGTCGTCGTCACAATAGTGGAGAACTTCGTCGAAGCCTCCGTCGCAGTCACCGTGGCCCCCTGAATCTTCGCCCCGGACGGATCGCTCACCACGCCGCTGATGGCGCCCAGATAGCGCTGGGCTTGAACCGGCATCGCCCCGCATAAGCCGAGCAACAGCAGCATTGGAAGGTAAAATGCGGTTTTACTGCTCAAGCAAAGGTTATTCATTGTAGCCTCCATAAATCGCCTTCTCGTAATTTTGAAATTTGTTATCCATTGAAACTCACCGGGTGCAGGCCTGCCGAAACCGAAAGTGCAAAAAACAGACTTGTCAGGAACCACCCAAGACTCGGTTCAGCAATGCGTCACAGGCAAGTTAATTTACCGTTTGAGATTGGAAGCATTGACCGCTAGAGCGAAATGGGACAAGAAGGCGGGAGATTGGGAACCTTTGCAGCTTGCCGCCCGGCTCATCGGCTCAGCACTCAGATCCTTTGATCTGACTTTAAGGATATTCCTTGTCATTCAACCGACGTTTTATCAATGAATTGCAGCCTGCCGACTTTTGCACTTCTCCAGAGATCCAGAATTCGTTGCCGTCCTCCGATTTTTGGAAGATTCCAGGTCTCGCGCGGGGGTACGCGCCCGCTAAAGGCGGACTTTCTAACCGTAAGGACGACGTCACTGCCATCCGAGCCGGATTAATTTCCATTTTCGACAGCATGGAAGCCCGGGATGCTAGACTTGTTTCGCTCAGGAAACAGTTGCACATAACCCATGGGATCGACGACCAATGCCCCGTCTCCAAAGCACCACGATGATTCGCCGACTGTCGAACAACGGCGGGCGTTAGTCGAGCGCATTGCCGCGAGCGAGCACTTCCGGCGGTCGGCCCGGCTGCGCGACTTCCTCCTCTATGTGGGGCGTCAGTCGCTCATCGACGGCTGTCCCGAGATCAACGAGCAGGAAATCGGCACCAAGGTCTTCGGCCGGTCGCCCTCCTACATCCGCAGCCAGGACAATATCGTCCGGGTAAACGCGACCGAGCTGAGAAAGCGGATTGACCAGTATTTTGCGACGGAAGGCGTCCACGAAACGCTGGTCATCGAGATCCCTCGCGGAGGCTATAAGCCCGTGTTTCACTGGCGGCAGCCCACCGCCGAACCAATGCCGCATCATCCCGATCAAGCCGTTGCGTTGGACGGTCCGCGGACGGCGGACAAACCGGTAATCGGGGCGAAACCCCCGCGCAAGAGAATATGGTTTCTATGGGAGACCTTGAGCGCGGCCCTGGCCATTGCCTGCGTGGCGCTTCTTTTCGAGAACCACGGCCTCCAGAAGCAGCTTTACACATGGGAGGGCAAGCCTGCGGTGACAGCGTTCTGGGCGGACTTCCTCCGCTCGCATCAACAGACGGACATCGTCCTGGCGGACGCTTCGCTCACCCTGATTGAAGACCTGATCAACCGTCCTATCCCGTTGAGCGACTACATGCACAATGGCTATATGGGCCAGGTGCAAGCCCTGGACCTCAGCCCCGACCGGAGGACTGACCTGAACCAGATATTCGACCGCAACCTGGTAGCGTTTGGCGACTTCCGCGCCGCGCAGCAGATCCTTGCGCTCTCGCCTGTCTCCTCATCGCTCCGACTGGAACTCTCGCGCTATTACACGGCGGACTCGCTCAAGCATGACAACGTGATTTTGGTTGGAGGGGCGAAGGCGAACCCATGGATTCATCTCTTCGATGGCCAGATGAACTTTAACCTGGACTACAACACCGCCCATGAGGGGTTCGTCGAAAACCGCAAGCCGCGGCCCGGCGAGCAATCTCTCTACACAATACCGTCCGACCCGAACACCCTGACTGGTTACAGCGTCATCGCATACCTGCCCAATCCCAGTCGTACCGGCAACGCCATCATCCTCGCTGGCACCGATTCAGACGCAACTAACGCCGCCGCTGAGTTCCTGACTTCTGAGACAGATCTCGAAAAGTTCCAGAACACGCTTCACGTACATAAGTTCCCTTACTTTGAAGTGCTGCTGAAGACATCCCGCCTGAGCGGCACCGCATTGAACGCAGAGATGATCGCCTACAGGACCTACCCTACCCTCAATTAACCCTTGTCATGGCATCGCGTCGCAATTGCGGCTAGAATCGTTCTCGAACCCCCATTGATCGCTGGAATGCCAGAATTGGAACGAACTCTATCCGTTCCAAATCTGCTGTACGGTCACTGTACAGCTATTCCAAGGGCCGTCCGAGGGTGGATTTATCGGCAGCGAAGGCACCACAATGAGACCGGCCACGTTCTGTGGATCTGGTCTAAGACGCACCTGAGACAATCGGCGAACCCCGAATTCCGATTGGACTGGGGTGGTAAATGAATGGCCATCTCAAGCAGGTTGAGCTGGCCATTCTCCATTATCTGGCAATCCGCAGATGGCAAAGCAGAAGATATGAAGGAGCGTACCATCGGTGTCGCGTTTTTCGGATGTACACCGACTTACGATACAGGTGAAGATGCCATCGTTCGCGTGACAGCCAGCGATGTGCGCAAGCGTCTCGTGCAGCACTACAGCGGAGCAGGAAAGGTCTCAGAGTTCCGGATCCACCTGCCCTCAGGCGGATATGTTCCCGAGTTGATCCGCGTTCCGAGGTTGGGAGTCGATCTCATGGCGCAGCATCTCCCGATTGAGGAGAACCAGGTAGAGCTTTCCGGTGCGGAGCCTGCTTCACGGGACGTTTCAAACCACGGGCCGCGGTTTGACTGGAAATATTGGTTATTTCCGGTCCTGGGCATCGCTGCGATGACGTTGGGCATCGCGCTCTCGATCATGAATTGGCCGTGGAGAACTGTCACGCCAGGGGATCACGCATGGGGTTCGAGTTCAGCGCCCTGGGCGGCGCTCTTCGACGGCTTTCGCAACCTGGTGGTAGTCGCAAGCGACCCGGATATTGCAGAAATCCAGAGGATTTCGCATAGCAGCTTGTCGCTCTCCGATTGCGCCAACCAATTGTATTTACCTCCAGGCACAAGTAACCTCTCACCGTCCGAGGTCAGCCTGATGAAGGAGATGCTCCGCGGGGACAAAATATCGGTCTTCGACGGCAGCATCATCGCGAATGACTCCCGGCCGAGGAAGGCTCCTAGTGAAAGCAGCGCGGAACTTCCGCGTGAAGGACGTACAGACAGATGAGAACTTCATCTTTCTCGGCAATCCCCGCTCAAATCCGTGGACGTCTATGTTCGATTCGGTTCTTGACTTCCAGTTTGCGTTTGATAATCAGCGCCAGCGCGAATTCGTTCATGATGTTCATCCAGGGAAAGGTGAGAGCAGCGACTACATCCCCACCGCCGGCGGTATCGACAAAGGGGAATCGTTCGCCATTATCAGCGTGTTCCACAATCCGGACTACGGAGGCCGGGTGCTGATCATCGTCGGAGCCACTGGCAAGGATACCAAGGCAGCGGCAGATCTGATGGCGGATCCTGCTCGGTGGGCCGCGACACTCCAGCCTTGCGACCTCGCGCAAGATGCATCGCACCAGTCGCTGCAGGTCCTTCTGAATCTGGAGACAACGGCCGGATCTACCAGTTCGATAAAAACCGCGAGTTGTCATGTACTGAATTCCGGATTCTAGTGTTCTTTTTCTAAAGTCCTTGTACAAAAGCGGGCGAGCGAATCGAGTACCTGATCGGCAGTCTTATGCCAGACGAAGGGTTGTGGTCGTTGTTGTGTTACGGGATGTAGTTGCGGATCCCCGCAATTCGTAACCTGGAGGCTTCGACAGCTACAATTTCATCTACACCGGTTTTGAAGACCTCGATTATCATCGTCACATGGTGGGCATTCACATCTCGGACACTGATGCAGCCAATGAATTGGCGAATACAATGGCGCGCGTCTAAGCCGGTGAGGAAGTCGTCATCGAAAACGGCAAGTTTGCAGTGGCGATGGTGCCAGCGTCTATTCCGCCACGGCGTTCCGTATCCGGGTGTATCGCGCTTGCAAGGAAACATGAAGAAGAGACTGGTGGAACTCCAGGGTTGATGCTGACTTTGCATCTGATGTGGCAGAAGTCATCCGCAACCGCAAACCCTGGAATCCGCCGACGTGGGACTGAACCTCGATTCCAGTGTAGTCATTGCTCGGGAGCGCCAGGGCCATTCCGTTCTGCAAATTCTTGAACAGATGAAGGCGGCGTACGGCGAGATCGACATGGGTCTTTCGGTTGTAACCATTGCCGAACTTGTACACGGCGCATATCGCGCGAAGACGGATTTTGCGAAGCAAACTCGCCTGGCATTCATCGATCGGCTCTGCATCGACCTGCCCGTTTATCCGATTACCAGGAATGCCACAAAGCGCCCTCCGGCGGAGGCAATGTCTCTTCCTGAAACGTGTCTGAGTTCAGGTCTAAGGAGTTATGACTCTGATAAATCCAACCAGTCGCTACTCCACTATTGAGCCAATCGAGTAACTTCCGCTGAAATACGGTAACTGAACCCAAAAACTAAGACCGTAGGGATGAATCGTGCCGAAGGGTGAGCTGGGGCCATTGCTGATATTCAAAATCGGCAACCCAAATCCTCGTCGTGTCACAAGCCGTCCGCGCCAGAGTATAAGAACCAGATGCAAACTGTTCGACTAGCCCGCCGACAGGATGAGCGGCATAGAACGTTTTGGGTAGCTACTGTTACCCCCGCGTTATCCACGTAACGCTTTTATTTTCAGTGACTGGTGGAACCGTTAGCAACGCATTCTAACGTTGCCGGAACCGGCGGTGGAGGGGGTACTGTGGTCGCAATCAACCTAAAGAGTTTCTGTTGATCTCCACCCACGATCACTGCACTTCCTGAGAGGCCAAGGAGGGCCAAATGTTAGAACGAAGAAGTTGGCTCAAGTACTTGAGTTTAAATCTGATGCTCATCGCGATGTTCAGCGTGGGCTTGTCCTGTTTTGCACAAACCGACCGCGGAAGTGTCTCCGGCGTCGTCACCGATTCGACTGGCGCCCTAATCCCGGGAGCTAAAATCACTGTCACCAACACCGCGATGGGCACACAGCGCAGCACCGTTACAACTGGGGCTGGAAACTACACCGTTCCGCAGCTACCTGCGGGTGTCTATTCGATTACGGCGGTTGCACCCGGCTTCACCACGCGGGTCCACGATGGAGTCACCGTTCTGGTTGGGCAGACGGCAACTGTCAACCTGCAACTGAGCATCGGGCTGGGCACGACGACGGTGACGGTAACGGCCGACGCTCCCCTGCTCAAAACCGATAGCCCGCAGAACAATCTCCAGGTGTCCACGAAAGACATGAATGAGCTTCCGCTCAACATCACTGGCATCGGAGCCGTACGAGATCCGATGAGTTTTGCTGCGTTGGTGCCCGGCTCCATCGTAGGCGGCTGGAACGACATCCACATCAGCGGCTCGCCGGCAACGACGTATCGCGTCTTTATGGACGGCCTGGACGACACCTCGGCGGTCAAGGGTGCCATCTCCGACGAAAACCAGCCCTCGGTCGAATCGCTCGCAGCACAAGAGCTTCTGGTGAACAACTATTCAGCGGAATTTGGCCAGTCGGCGGGCGGAATTTTCAACTACACCTCAAAATCCGGCACCAACAGGCTGCACGGGACGCTCTTCACCTACTTTGAGAATGAGGCTCTGAACGCTCGACAGCCCTTCAACCACGCAAACCCCAGACAGCGGCAGCTCGATTTCGGCGGCTCCATCGGTGGACCGGTGGTGATTCCTCGCGTCTACAACGGCCACAACAAGACCTTCTTCTTCTTCGCGTACGAGGAGTACTACAACAAGCAGAGCCTCAACCAGGGAACCATTACAGTTCCCACGAACGCCTATCGCAACGGCGATCTGAGCTCTCTTCTGCTTGGTCCGATCAAGGACCCGAACGGAAATCCCGTGCTCGATTGCCTGGGCCGGCCTATGATCAACGGCGCAGTTTACAACCCGGCAACGACCAGAGTGGCGACCTGCACGGATGGCTCGACCGCAACGGTCCGCGATCCGTTCCCAAACAACTTTATCGGCGCTCCCAATACATGGGATCCGGTTGCGCAGAAGATTCTTCCTTACATTCCTACTCCATCGGGGGCCACCGCTAACGCGCTGAACAACAACTACCCCAATATACAACCGAACAACAAGTTCCAGTACCTGACGAGCATCAAAATCGACCACTCGATCGGCGAGAAGTGGCACCTCTCTGGTTACTACATTCACGAGGTATCGAACAAGGACAATGCGGCAAACGGTATTAACGGGACGGCAACCCAGACCCGCTGGAATACAACCCCCGCCCCGCAGGTGTATCTCAATGCGGACTTTACGGCAACGCCGCACCTTGTGCTCCACGCCGGATTCGACTTTACGCGCCACGACGCATTGCAGAATTCGGCGATCCAAAACTTTGATTCGACAACACTTGGGTTGAACACATCGGCAAATATGCCTGGCGGCGCTGCGCGCACCTTCCCGATTATTCATGGCCTCAGCGTCAACCGTGCAGGCGTTCCTCAATTGGGAAATAACAACGCTCCGTTCTATGACGATAACTGGTATCCCACTGCATCCGTGACCTGGATCCACGGGAACCATACGTTCAAGTTTGGTGGCGATCTCCGTCATCAGGTGTTTGGCACTCACAACGATCTGTCGGCCGGAGTTTACGGCTTCGGCGGCGCTCAAACGGCTCTCCCGTCCGCCATGGGCCAGAATCTCTATGGCGGTAGCATGGGCGACGCCTTTGCCAGCTTCGCTCTTGGCCAGTTGGCTGGCGCAAGTATTGGCAACGACAACATCCAATGGTTCCACCGCAAAGAGTCTGGACTCTACGGGACGGACACCTGGAAGGCCATGCCGAAGCTGACGATAACCTACGGTCTGCGCTGGGATCTCGAGCAGATGCAGCACGAGCAGCACGACCGCGTAACCCAATTCAGCCCGACCGTCGTGAATCCGTCGGCTGGCGGCCTGCTGGGTGGAACCGAGTATGAAGGGTATGGACCTGGACGTTGCAACTGCAGCTTCGAGCGGTTCTATCCCTGGATGATTCAACCGCGCCTCGGTGTCAATTACATGATGGATTCGAAGACCGTGTTCCATGTGGGAACCGGACTCTACTCGGGCCAACAGCTGTTCATGAACGAAATCGGCTACAGCAACCAGGGATTCGGCTTCAACCAGGTGACCCTGAACAGCCCCGCCCCCGGTATTGCCGCCGGCCTGCTTTCCAACGGCATCCCGTACACCGCAGCTGAGCTGACAGCCACTAACTTCGACCCTGGCGCCTACCCGAACGTGGGTCAAACCAACTCTCCCCCACCGTTTATCGTTCCAGATAACGGTCGTCCTCCACGTTTTCTCCAAACGACGATCGGCATTGAGCGTGCCATCACCAATGACCTGACGGTTGAGGCATCTTTCATCGACAACCGCGGTGTTTGGCTGTCATCTGACGGGCTGAGGGGCTACAACCAGCTTCCTCCGTCTGTTCTCATGAGCAAGTACGGCCTGGATGTCACCAAGCCGGCTGATCTCGCCCTGCTCACGCAGCCGATCTCCTCGCCGGCCGTCGCGGCGCGAGGCTTCACGAAGCCCTACGCTACCTTCTCGTCCGGCAACACCCTGGCTCAGGCCCTGCGTCCATTTCCGCAATTCAGCAGCGTGCGTGACGCATACGAGCACGATGGCAATACCTGGTACGACGCGCTTCAGGTCAAGGTGACCAAGCGACTCGGCTACGGTCTGTCGGGCGGTCTCGGTTACACCTGGGCGAAGGATCTAGGAACGGTTTCCAGCACTGGAACCTACACCACGGCGATACCGATACAAGATCCGACCCTGTCGCCAAAGAGCCAGAAGTCCTATCTGGCCATTGACGAACCGCAGATGCTCAACTTCTACTTCAACTATGAAGTACCGAAGTTCAGCTTTGCGCAAGCCGGTTGGAAGTCTGCATTGTTCTCGGGCTGGACGCTCGACGGGATCTTCCATTACCAGAGCGGCTTCCCGATCCAGATACCTGGATCGACAAGCAATCTGACTTCGGTGACGTTTGCCGATGGCGTTTGGGAGAACCGCGTTCCAGGCCAGAAGCTCTTCCTGCATAGCCTCAACGATCACAGCGTCAACCCCAGAACCACGTTTTTCCTCAACCCCGCAGCGTGGGCAGCTCCTGCTCCTGGAAACTACGCTACTTCCAAGCCATACTACGGAGATTTCCGTGGGCCGAGATACCCCAGCGAGCAGTTGGGCTTTGGCAAGGCCATCACGATGGAGAATGGCCTGCGGTTCTCGCTCCGCGCTGATTTTTTCAACGTCTTCAACCGCTGGGCATATCCCGGTCTGAATATTGGAAGTCCTTCCACGCCGCCTCAATATAACAAAGATGGAAGCATTGCCAACGGCTTCGGTTACCTGGGCAACAGCATCTCCAACGCAGGCGGAAACTATGCTCCGAGAAGTGGTGAACTTGTCGCTAGAATCCAGTTCTAAGCGCCAATTCATCTGAAACTCCAACGAACGGGCCAGATGGAAACATTCATCTGGCCTGTTAGCTCTCAAGAGAGCATTCTTTCCCAAGAGCTTGGCTCGTCTTGAACTGCAACGAATGGCAACAAGATTTACTTTCAAAGTAGGGAGAACTGCCGCGCAGCCGGCTCCCGTCCAGACATCTTGCGGCACTGTGGAGAAGTGAAGTTGGCAATGACGCGACGCGATTTTGTAACAGGCTTGGCGGCTCTAGGCTCGGGAACCCTGAACTCCCGGGCATTGCCGATATTGCGCAACGCCTCACAGAATGCCCGGATTGATTCCCAGAAGCTACCTCAGCAATACTTTGAGACATGGACGCCCGAGAAAACCGGAATCACATGGACGCACGACAATGCGCTCTCGCCCCGCCGTTACCTGCCTGAGTCCATGGGCCCCGGCGTCGCTATCTTCGACTACGACAACGACGGCTGGATGGATCTCTATTTTGTAAACAGCGGTCCGTGTGATTTCTTTCAGCCCGCAAAGCCGCTGCGCAATGCTTTGTATCGCAACAATCGTGATGGCACTTTTACCGATGTGACCGAAGAGGCGGGCGTGGCGGGAAGAGATTTCGGTCTCGGAGTTGCCGCCGCCGACTACGACGGAGACGGATGGACTGATCTTCTGGTGACAACCTATGGGCGGCTGATTCTTTATCACAACAACCATGACGGGACCTTTACGGATGTGACCAAAGCCGCGGGCCTCGATGAGCCGGGCCTGTTCACCAGCGCCGTCTGGTTTGATTCTGACAACAACGGCCTGCTCGATCTGTTTGTCTGCCACTTCGTCAAGTACAGCAAGTCGCTGGAACGCGATTGCAGCACGAACGGGCTTCACCATTATTGCTACCCCATCACGTACGATCCCTGGCCGAGCCGCTTGTATAAAAGCAACGGCGACGGAACCTTCACCGACGTAAGCGCATCGTCCGGGATTGGGCAGCATTTGGGGAAGGGCCTTGGCGTTGTCGCAACAGACATCAACAACGATGGCCTGATGGACCTGTTTGTCGCTAATGATTCCGTTGCTGACTTCCTGTATCTGAATAAGGGCGGCGGCAAGTTTGAAGAGATTGGCTTCGAGGCCGGAGTGGCCTATGGGGCCGATGGCGCGGCCCGCTCTGGTATGGGCGTCGATGCATTCGACTTCGATGGCGATGGGCGGCAGGATCTATATGTCGCAAACATCAATCGGGAGCGCTATTCCTTGTACCGCAACGCTGGAGACAATACATTTCAGGATGAAGCCGGGCCGACGGGAATCGGCATGGAGACGGTGCTGTATTCGGGATGGGGCTGTCGCTTTGTAGACTTCGATCTGGACGGCAAAACGGAATTGATTCAGGCCAACGGGCACCCCGACGATCGAATCGAATTGGTCAATAGCGTCGTGAGGTACAAGGAACCCCTTTTGCTCCTTCACAACGATGGCAATCGGTTCAATGACATCAGCGCCCCTGCGGGCGGGCCAGCCTTCAAGGAGTCGTATCCCGCCCGGGGACTTGCAGTCGGCGATCTCGATAATGACGGGCGTGTGGATGTGGTTATCGGCAACAATGGCGGGGCTCCGCTGATCCTGCACAATATCGCCCGCAGCGCGAATCACTGGATCGGTCTGAATCTTGTCGGGCTGGCGGTTGGCGCCAGGATCATCTGGTCGGCCAACGGTGTCGAGCACGGCCTCTTCAAGCGAGGCGGCGGAAGCTATCTTTCCTCCTGCGATCCGCGCGATGTGTTGGGCCTGGGGACGGCTGAATATGCCGACTGGATTCAGGTTCAATGGCCCGCGGCGATCAAGCGTACGGACCGATTCGAACATGTGCGTGCCGGCAGATACTATTCTCTGGCGCCCGGAGGCAAGCTTCTATGATCTGGCTTCTCGCACTTCAACTCGCAATTGGCCCAACGCAGCATTACGAGAAAGCCGAACAGGATTTTGCCCAGCGGAAATTTACCGAGGCTGATAGCGAAGTCGATGCAGCTCTCCACGACAGCCCGTACATGGTTCCAGCCCTGGTCCTCAAGGCCCGGCTGGCGGTCTTTGCGCATCGTCCCGATGTTGCGAAGAGCTGTCTGATTACGGCCATTACGGCTGATCCAACATCAGAAGACGCGCAATTCTTCCTCGGGGTGTTTTACTACCTGCAAAACGATTTCAATCTGGCGATTTCACCGCTCCAGACAGCCCATACGCTCTCTCCCAAAGGTCCGCTGCCCGTGTTCTATCTTGCGATGACGCACGAAGCTCTGGGAGACGCGCCCAAGGCGCTGGACCTCTATGAGCAGGCTGCGGGCCTCTCGACGGAGAAATCGCCGCAAAGCGCATCGATTCTCGTTGCATACGGGAGGTTCCTGTTCTCACTTGGCCGGTACAAAGACGGCATTGAGAAAGATCGGCAGGCAATTGAGGACGACGCCGAGTCTCGCGATGCGCACTATGAATTGGCAAAGGGGCTGGACCATGAGGGAGACTTCAAGAATGCCGCATTCGACGGAGAACGCGCCCTGACGCTGCCCGCGCTCGGCACCAGCGATGCCGAGATTCATTTTCTCCTGGCAAAGATCTATATGAAATTGAACCAACCTGATTTGGCGAAGGCCCATTTAAAGAAGTTCAAAGAAGCTCCCCCATCAACAAGCAGGTGAGTTGTCCTTGTCAAAGTGCGCCACGAGCACGAGAGATGTTGCAGGATAGAGCGGATGGAAGCAGCCTCGCTCCATGGAAGACCGAGCTTTTCAGAATGCTACTTCCATGCGGCTTCCTCCATACTTCACAACCTTGTCGGGCTTTGCGGTAACGGCTTCGCCCACGCCGTGGCCTTCGCGCACCAACACTACGTGGAAGGTGTGGTTCGCTGGCATTCCCTTATAGCTGCCTTCGCGTGCGCCAATGGTAAGCGTGCGTGTGGCATCGTTCCAGACGAGCGGGATTGTGGCGTGCGCACCCTGCTCGTAGCGGTAGCTGTCGCCCTCGTCTTCATACAGCATGAAGGCTCCATCGGCCCCTGTATAGATACGCAACTCGATGGGGTCTGTTGCCTGTCGGGCATACTCGATCTCCGGCCCCATCGGCAGAATCGAACCGGCGCGGACGCTGAGCGGGATGCGGTCGAGTGGGGCGTCGGCTAAGACCTCCCGGCCACCATCAGTCTTCTTGCCCGTCCAGAAATCGAACCAGGTCGTTCCCGCAGGCAGCACCAGTTCACGACTCACGGCATGTTCCTTGAGCACCGGACTGACCAGGAGTGCCGGGCCGAACATGAACTGATCGCCGATCTCAGCTACCGCCGGGTCCTTGCGGAAGTCCATCACCAGCGGCCGCTGGATGGTGTAGTCCTCACTCGTCACCCGCCACGCCAGCGAGTAGACGTACGGCAGCAGCCGGTAACGTAGTTTGTCCACCTCCAGCAGACCGGGGAAGACCTTGTCCCAGGTCCACAGCTCGTTGTGGCTGCGATGGCCGTGCGTGCGGAAGATCGGGCAGAAGGCGCCGTACTCAAACCAGCGCGCGTAGAGTTCCTGATACTCTGGCGTGTCTGCCTGATTGTTGCTCAGCGGGTGGTAGCCTCCGATATCCGTGGTCCAGTAGGGATAACCGGAGAGAGCGAAGTTCAGTCCTGCGGGCACCTGATGGCGCAGAGCCCACCAACTGGAGTACACATCGCCCGACCATACTGTAGCGCCTACGCGCTGCTGTCCCAAGAAGGCCGAGCGAGTAAGCAGGAAGACGCGCTTCTCCGGATTGGTCTGCTTCCAGTGCTCCTGCACGCCAAGGGTGTGCTCAAAAGGAAAGATGTTGGTGTACTCGAGGCCGCTGCCGATGGCGAGCTGTTTGTAGCGCAGAATCGCGTCGCCCGCGTGAGGCCAGTGCTCCTCGGGCTCGGCCGAATCGAGCCAGAACGCGTCCCACCCCATAGCAAAAAGTTTGCCCGGCAGCCGGTCCCAGAAGAGATCGCGGCCGGCTGGATTGGTCGGGTCGTACACCTGCGTTCCGGCGATGTCCAGGCCGCGCTTTTTAATCTCCTGAAAGGTAGCCGAGTTAGGGTCCATCATCCCCCAGACGGAGATCATCGCGTGAACATGCTCGTCATGCAGCTTTGCAAGAGTCCCAGGCAGGTCCGGGTAGCCCGCGTTGAAGATCGGGTCGCCCTCGGTGCCTGTTCGCCACCAGAACCAGTCCTGCACCAACCCATCTATCGGGATGTGACGCGAACGGTATCCGGCGGCAATGTTCAGCAACTCATCCTGCGTCTTGTAACGGTCTTTGGACTGGAAGAACCCATAGCTCCACTCCGGCAGCATCGGAGTGTGGCCGGTGAGCGTACGGTACTCGTGGATGATCGTGTCCAACTCCGGCCCGTAGAGAACGTAGTAGTCAATCTGATCGACGGCAGCCGCCTCCAGATTCAGCTCCAGCGGAAAGCGGTTGTCCACGTAGCCGAACGAGGCCGTGTTCCACAAAATCGCGTAGCCCTTGTTCGAGACCAGCAGCGGAATGGCGACGTCAGTGTTGTTCTGGCCCATCTCCACCGTGGTCCCGCGATAGTTGAAGATGCCGCCCTGGTGCTGGCCGAGACCATAGAGGGCCTCGGTTGCGTCCGGCGCAAAGCGCTCGATCGCGCGGTAGAGCCTGGGCGCATCTGAGGGCTGAGCATCTGAGGGCTGATAGGTGCGCGGCAGGCCTCCGCGCTCGTGAATCAACGACGTGCCATTGGCAGCCTGGAAGCCCAGCGTTCCTTCCCTGGCCGAGAGAACCACCGCGAGCGCCGCTGTCTTCGATGTCGTCCGGTCGCTCTGTCCCGCGAAGGTAGCGGGAACGCCGGGGCAGGCGCGGTCGAGCATCCAGGGCCGCGGCGACGCAGCCATCGTGTTGCCTGCCGGGCGCGCCACCACGTGCACTACGCCAGGGCTACAGAAGGTGATCGCAAGCGTCTCGTAGCTGTTGCCGGCCGTAAATCCCGTCGCGGTCTCGGTCACGGTCATCGGTTCGGGATGGGGGTACTCGTCCACATGCATCTGCGCAGCCCCTACGGCCGCCAGCAGACTCGGAAGCATCGCACAGCAGGAAGCAATTCTCGTCCAACGAAACATCGTTTTCCCTTCTTCGCACGCATATCGCCGTCTTCCAAACGAAGCGGCTCCCACAAATTGGTGGGAGTGCCCTACGTTCGAATCCTACCGCAGGCCAGTTTAAACGCATCAGCCCAAAACTTTAATTGCCGTCTCGCAGCGGGCTGGTGACCGCACCAACTCGTCTCCCGATCGATGATCTTCGTGTTATGTCCTCCGCCTCAGCCTTGAGCAATCTCTTCGAGGGTACGGTCGCCCAATCTGCCACCTTTGTAGCGATGTCTGAACGCGTGCTTCAGTCTTCCATCGTCATTATTTTTGTCCGCGACAAAGGCACGCAGCAAAGGCCCACACGACTGATGTGTACGTAGGTCATGTTCACCGCATCGATGCGGTATGCTGACTCAAGGTCGGCTTACAACGACGGTGGCTCCAGGGGAAACGTCGGTAATGATCCAACTGATCGGAGCTAGCGCCGCATTGAAAGATCCCTTGGCACGAACTGGATGACCGTTCACCATCAAGAACGGAATTCTGCCCGGGAAGGCCGCTTTCCAATGAAGTGTCGGCCCTGAGCGATTGGTCAGGGTGCTCGTTCGATCTCCGATGTGCTGCAGGTCTATCAGGTTCTCTCGTATACGAAGGTGCGTTAGAGTCGCGCTATCGGAGTTGTTCGGGAGGCGCGCGATGGATTGGAGAAGTGGGCGTCCCGGATTGCTGTCATTGACAACTGTGATGCCCATCGTTCCTGTGACGATGGCTCCAATAACCGAGAAGGAAACCTCCGGGTAATCTCTCCTGTCTTTGTTGGGGCGCGTAAGGTCCATGATGCGTGCATACGCGGCTTCATTCTCGCCATAGCGATAGAAAGTTTGGGCAAGATAGCTTTCTTCTTCGATTCCAATGCCTTTCAAGTACTCCTCCGATTCGATATGGGAGAGTGCGGCGCGAATATGACGTGAGTCCTTCGTGGCACCGAAGTAAAGAACCATTGCATCGCCAGAGCCGTGCGTACTGCCGTCCTGAGAAAAGAAGCCCATGAAATGGCGGTCCTTCTCCGACCACGCCTTGCGCTCAATGAGAAGTAGGATTTTATTCGCTGTATTCTCATACTGTTGAGCCTGTCTCGCTTCGTGGCGGCTGATAGCTACAAGCCGGAGGGATTCGAAGGCGCGGTACTCGGCCGCGAGTAGGTCCGTCCCGAGGTTGAAGTTGGTCTCCCCTTCGGTGTAGCTGGGAATGCCGCGCGCCTGTACGAATTTTCCGTGAGACAAGCGTTGGTTCATGAGCCTGGGGCGCTTCAGAATTCTGTCCGGCTGAAGATCCCACGCATCCACATAAGCGGTTGCAGTCGATTTGAAGAATCTCTGAAAGGAAGGATCGTTTACGTAGGTGTTGTCACCCGTCCAGCGCCACATCCTAACGATGCTGTCGAGCAGGTCGAAGTTTGCCGGGAGGTTGTACCAAAAGTCATTGTCACTTACATAGTCAGCGACGGATGGATGTCCAAACTTGTCAATTTCCCAGTATCCTGCCCAGTCCCGCGCAGGGGAAACGGCGGCGGCGAATCGCTCAAGCATGTTGTGATTTTGCGGATACAGACCCAGGGCAGCAGCTCCCGTGGTCTGATGTGAAACATCTCTCATGCAGAACGCATCACGCCCCGGGAGTGCAGCTTCATACCAAGGCCCTACGGGATCGGAGCCATCATGGGCATAGGCAAGCGCCTGCGACTTTGCCCACTGGAAGGCCTGCACCAGCTTCTTATCCGAAGACTGGAATTGCAGCCGCGATACAGGAGTTGCAGTCTGCGCGTGGACAACGATGGTGGATGACAAGGCGAATAGTACAAGATATCGATGCACAACTGTTCCCATTTCCACGGCCTGACGTTGCTCCCACAGTATCGTACCGTTATCTTCGGCGGTCGTGTTTCCTAACGCATCCGCGTCATCCGATGGCAATCACCAATCCGGGAGCGGAAATATCTCCTGGCGTTGCGTTATAAAGACCTATCCTGCGAATCACATCGCCAGGTATGTTCAGGCTCTTACCTCGAATCCGAACTAGATTCGAGATATCGATGGCCTCATCACCCGCAAGATCCTGGGCGAGAACACGCTTGCCATGGAAGGGCTTGTCCGAAGCCAGCGTGAGGCTGGCAAAGTGGCCGAAGACACCGTAAGGCCCGGTTGCGTCGCCCACAGACAGCGTCACGTCACATGCGGGCATGTACCAGGCGTTTCCAGACTGCGTCCGTTCCTGCGCTGCGATTGCAACCGCGCCACTTGGAAACTTTGTTGCGAAGACAAATGGCTTATCGCCCTTCGCCTTTACTTCGGGCGAGTTGATGTTACGAGCAAGACGGGCTGGGGCTCCTTGCCGCACCTCCACCCCGATAATCTCATCTTGCCAGGTTTGACCTCTCTCAAATATCCAACTGTCGGTCAGAATTTCATCGCTGACCGTTACCGATCCCAGTCCCGGCGAGAACGGTGGTGCAATCCGTTGCCAGCGAAGTGCCCGCACAACTTCATCCATCCGTTTTTTGGTTCGCCTGGGCCCATTGAAAAATAGATCTGCATCCGGTCCAGGTCTCATTCCAACAAGCGGATATCGCAGAATTCCCATGGTGCATCCCATGGCCGCAGCCACGTAAACTTCATCTTCCACATTCAACAGGCCGTGCACTTCAGAGTGTCCTTGAGCTCCCTTCAGCATTTCTGCAACCCGGTCAAGAGTTGTCGGCAAAGACAGGATCGATGTGACGTCGTAGGTTCTATAGACATCTGTATGCTTCAGTATCTCCATTCGCCTGGAGCCCCATGGCTGTGAACCGAATCGCCCGTCCTTTCTCCAGTCTCCGTTCACCGGCCATTCGCCGTGCACATGCTCCAGCGTAAGTGGGATATGTGTCTCGTCGCGGAGCCTTATCAGGTTGAACGTTGGATCGCCTATGTCGATCTTCCAATACTTAATTCCCGCAGCCTGACTAAGGCTCTCGAGGTGATGGTCCGCACCTCCCCCTGGGGTATTACGGCACCACAGTGCCGTTCCGCGCCATCCTGCGCTCTTGATTGCATCATTCAACTTCCTAAGCCGGTCAGCAGGGGATCCAGTAAAAGACGGAAACTTTCTTGTGTCTAAGTCGAAGGTTGCCGTACCTCCGGCTTGCCAACCATCATCGAGAAGGAAGAACACATCCTTGCGAATCTTCGGGAAAAAGTCTGCTGCCCATCCTGTCCTTCCGAAGAGGAGTTTCTCTGTCATGGCATCGTGAGCAAGCCGGCTTCCTGAATCTCCTTCTAGCACCTTAGGATCGAGTTCTGGAAGATCGTGCCCGTACATATAATTTTGCGCGGCCCATGTGCACCAGTAATTTGGCTTGCCTGATGGATACTCAGGCACCAGGTTGACTCCCGTCTTTATCAAACTGAAATCTTCTGCAAACCCATCTGCCCGTGACACGACAGCAGTCGCCATGAGTGCGGCGAGAAACTCTCTTCGATCCACCATCCGTTGCATCCTTTCCAGTCTTTGGCTCACATCGAAAATGGGGTTCGTACTTCTTAGCTATGTCCGTTGAATGTAAGCTGCCGGTGCCTCGAAGGCCGAGGCATCGGCAGCATTTAATGCAGCCCCATATCAGAAGGTCAGGTGCACGCCAAGTTGTATCTGCCTGGGGATCCCGTTTGTTCCGCCAATCCGACCGAAGTTCGAATTTCCAAGAGTCGTACCCGGGTTGGAATAGTGTGGCGTATTCGAGAGATTGAAGGCATCCACCTGGAGGCTGAGCTTCATTTGCTCTCGAATGCTCTGCGATTTGGACAAGGAGAGATCTGAGTTGAAGTAACCTGGCCCGCGCACCTTGCCTACCCCGGAGTTGCCTAGTTGAAGAAGAGCGGGGTTGGCAAAACAGCTCGTGTCAAACCATTCGGATACTGACCCAAACTTTTTAACCGAAGAGCAAGTGACATTTGCTCTGTTGGTGACACCGCTGCCCAGATTGTCGTAACTAGCTTTGATCGAGAGAGGATTTCCAGCCTGAAGGACGGTGATCGTGCTAAGCTGCCATCCGCCGACCAGTAACTCCGCGGGACGGGAGGCGCCGGAGAGCCATCGTTGCCCTTTACCGAATGGTAGCTGGTAAACAAAGCTGGCGATCAGACTCTGCGGAATGTCTGGCGCCTGGCTGGTGCCTAGACCGCGGCTTACCCTGTCACTGAGCGGCCACCAAAGGTTCATGTCGTCGATCTCCTTGGACCATGTGTACGCAAGCCGGCCTTGCAGTCCGCGCGCGATTCTCGTCTTAAGCTGCACCTGCAATGCGTGATAGATGGATGAACCGTCGGCGGCTGCATAACCGATGTTCGTGGCGTATTGCTTTCCCGAACCATTGAAATATTGATACGGGAGGCGTGAATTGAACGAAGTGGTTCCCGGAGGCGGAGTATTGAGATTCCATCTACGGAAAAGATGGGTTCCCTTGGTGCCGACATAGGTAACACTGATGGAGCTCGATGTAGAAAGCTGTTGCTGGATGCCAAAGTTCCAGGCATTCGCCACATCAGGCTGCATGTGTTTTGACATGAGTTCGACTCCGACTCCAACCGGAGGCACGACTGGCGCGTTGGTAGGCGTCGGTATATAGGTGGGAAGACCAGTGACGCTAAGCGGAGTAAGTGGGACATTGCTAAACTGCGCCTGAGTGTTGAAGACTTCAAAGAACGGGAAGTTCCTCTCCAGGAATCCGCCCATCGCTCCAAAATTTCCTGGGAAGTAGGTAATCCCGAAGGCTCCGGCGACGGCCGTGTTCCCGTTGTTGGGAGAGTAGGCGAACCCCACTCGCGGAGAATAGCCCCCGTAGAAGGTATTCACGTTAGGTCCGCGATTGCTTGAGCTGGCAAAGACCAGGACGCCATTCGTAAGATCGAAATTGGATTGATGGTTCGCCTTGTCGATCGCCGGCGTAATGAGGTCCCAGCGGAGCGCCAGGTTCAAGGTCAAATTCTTCGACAGCCTGTATTGGTCTTGTGCGTAAACGCCTAAAAGCGTGGCCCGGGTCGCCGGATTGGTGGCAACAAAGCCGCGGTCAATGAAGGAGGGGAGACCGAGCAGGAAGCTGGCAAACTGGTTGCCTCCTACTTTGCCGGTGCAAGTTGGTTGCATCGTGCAACTGCTGGTGTAGTCCGAAATGTAGGTAAAGTCTCCATTTTTGTTGGCATCGGAATTGGTCAACGAGGCTTGTAGACGCCTGTAGTCTTCACCGATGGTGAACGTATGTTGGCCGTACACCTTGGTGAAGTTGTCGGTGAGCTGATACGAGTTGCTGATGCGATGCGAGTTCGTCCAGCCCTGAGAGCCGGTATTGGCTATGTTGCCGATCTGGAAGTTCCCCATCCCCGTGGCGCCAAATGCGGGAGCGTTGCCATTGGGAATCCCCAGGGCGGTATTCTCATTTGTGCCTAAGTCATTTCCGTAGTCTTGTGTGTAGAACCGGTTGAATCCGACACGCAGTTCGTTCATCGCCGTGGGAGAAAACGTGTGGTTGTATCCAATCGCGGCATTGTGGTTTCGGGACTTAGCATTGACGTCCCCGATCTGGATAAACGGCGTGCCCGGCGAAGGAGCGGAGAGGTCGCGTCTCTGGAAGGACTCTCGCACAAATAACCGATCGCCGTTTGCGAACTGGTAATCCGCTTTCACATCAAACTGGTGATTTTTGTCCGGCTCGGTGGTATTCGCGTTGAAGTTATTGCTGGTGCTGGTCTGGTTGCTTGCCGTCGGCCATATCGTAGCGCCCGAGACCATCTTTGCCGAAACCGGGTCAAAGCGCGATGTTGGAATCTGCCAGGCGTCCCCCTGGGGAGTTGTGACCGTCGGGAAGGGGTTCTTTGTCGATGGATCATAGATCGGGCCGGCAAATTGACTCTTCAGAAAGGTTCCCTGCTTCATCAGATCGGTTGGAACGGTAAGGATATAGCTGATGCCGTGCTGTAGCAGCAATCCCTGGTAATCCATGAAGAAGAATGCCTTGTCTCTGATGATTGGACCGCCTAAAGAGGCCCCGAATTGATTCCCCCGATAAGGGGCCTTCCTGGCGGCTCTCCACTGGAATGCGTTCAAAGCGTCGCTGCGGTAGAACTCGTATGCCGAACCGTGAAACGCATTGGTGCCGGACTTGATGTAGGCATTCACCTGGGCGCCGCCGTAAGTGCCTACCGTGGCCTCAGCGTTGTTCGTCGATACCTTCACTTCCTGAAGCGCGTCCAGTGGAGGGGTCACATTCATAAAAGCGTTCAACAGTTCCATGTTGTTTACGCCGTCCAGCGTGTAGGTCGTGCCTCCCCAGGGCATGCCGTTTACGCTGGCTGTAATGGATCCCGCCGCTCCGGCACCGGCTGCCGCCTCCGGGGCGCTTCCAAAGCCTGCCGCCACGGATCCGGGAACAGTTTGGACAAGCTGCGAGAAGATTCGTCCGTTGAGCGGCAGGCTGGCGATGTCTTTTTCATTAACCACTTCGCCGAGCGAAGAACTGGTGGTGTCAACCAAAGGATTGACCGCCAGGACTTCAACTGCTTGAGTCGTCTCGCCCACCTGGAGCACGAGATCGACCCGAGTAGCATTGTCGACAGTGACCACATTTCCTTTGGAGACCGTTGTCTGGAATCCTGAAGACGAAGCGTCAACTCGATAGTTTCCCGGAGGCAAATTGTCCATCCGGTACTCTCCGGCGGAACCTGTCGTAATCTTCCGCATGATCCCGGTGTCCTGGTTGGTGATGGTGACGCTTGCATTGGGAACGACCGCGCCGCTCTTATCCTGGATTGACCCGAGTATGCGTCCGCTTACGCCCTGGCCAAAGAACATGGGTGAGGTCGCCAGTAAACAAACCAGCATCAATAGTCTGACTGATAGAGTTCCTGGCCGCGTCTGTTTGACGGTCCTTATAATAGTAGAAAGTCCAGATTTCATATAGCCTCCTTCGGCTTTTACTTCTTTCGTTCCAGCCTGACCTTTTAGGGCTTGTGTCATCGTGGGAGAAGCACCTTGCATAAAGGGCCTCTCCGTCTGCGTATTCCGAGACGAGAGTTGCACCTCCTGCTTGAGATGGTTCCTTCACCAATGCTGAGAACGGTAGCGAGAAGAGAAGGCGCCGTCTAGTTACGGCAGGGATACGAAATTCTGAAACATGTGTGTTGCAACCAGTTTCCGAGGGATGTTTCACCCACGTTACACCGCGTGTTACGCGAAATTCTGGCGTAATTGCCAACGGCCCAGTGTCGAAATATCGCCGCGTGGCTTCATGCCCATCCGGTGTTTGGCTCCGGAGATGGGGTAGTTTTGGCCAGGGAATGTCTGATAAGGTCTCGGACAGCTCCCTCCGAAACTAAAGCCTCGATATACATGAATGACTTACGGCGTGGCTGGAGCACAACCCAATCAAAGGTTCCCTAATGGGTCGGTGCCGGAGAGATTGCAGCTCCGGTCCCGCTCGCGTCCGGGGCGCTAAGCTTGTGCACCGCCATCAGATCAGCGCCCAAAACCTGGTAGCCCTTTTCAAGGCGGACCCGTACCAGGGCTTGAAACACAGGAGGTTCACCCTTCGCGCTGGATTCGCCGGAGGCAGCTAAGGCCCTGGATAGGGCTTCTATTCCCGGCCTCGAAGTTGCGAAAATGGCTGCACCCTCGGTTCCCGTAGTGTCCAAACCACCCATGATTGCGATGTATCGCCCTGGAACAATGCTGGGCTGTATGGATATAAGGCTGTAATCCGCCTTCAACACCTGGGTAAGTGGGTCGCGCTCCGTATGATAGCTCGAATGCTCATTTGCCCGGGGGTGAGCATTCAAAATTTGAGCTCGCCATTCTTCACGCCGGGAATCGGGGTTCTCGAATGTGAAGTCTCCTCCGGTAACGAGTTGAGCGACGGCAATATTCTGGAAGGGAGACCCGAACAAAATCACATTGTGTTGTTTGAGGTCATCGGGGGTGACGTCGCGGCTGGATTTGATGATTGGCCTTACTCCCATCTGTCCAAAGAGTTCCGCTAACATCGCGATGCCTTCGAGTTCGCCCGTGCCTGTGTACCCATTCTCGTAATAGAGTTGACCGGCTTTGGCAACAAGTGAAGGGTTTGAAGCGAACCGTTGCGCCAGGTGTGGATCGACGAGAGCTCCCCGATTATCGCTCGCTCCCTGGCGGAACCGGAATAGATCGTTGGAATCGTCCAGAAGAAAAACGGCATCGGGGTACGCGACGATAGGCGCTGAATCGTTGCCGAGGAAGGTGGCCCAAAACGCTTTTACCGGGTCGGGCGACTTGCCAAGAGCATATTCCGGATTGGCGGAAGCAGGCTCGACTCCAGCACGCATCCGCTTGTTCCCAATCCAAAAGCCTGCGGCAAAGACAATCAAGGACGCTACCGCAATCGCTGCACGATTGGAAAAAATCCGGGTGAAACGGCGTCTATCCTGAGGCGTCTCCGGGACTCCACTTTCAACCTTGTGTCCAAATAATTGGGCTGAAACAGAGTCCGGTGTGTCCAGGCTGGGTGCAATGTGGTTGATCTCTGGAACCGTGACGCTTTCAAATCTCGGGAGATAGTGTCCCTTGGGAATATCGATCAATATGGGATCGTGGCTGCCCTCGGCATCGTAGTACTCTCTCAGTTTCTGCCTTAATCTATGAATTTGGACCCGGACGATAGGATCGGTCTTTGGGTCAAAATCCTGCTTTCGGCCAAAGGCCTCTACGCCGATGGTGTACTCCTTAAGTCCCTCTGGAGCGCCCGCAATCGCTCTATCGGCCACAAATTGAACCAGTTGCTGTAATGTCGAGGCGTTTCGAAAGGCAGCAGAATGAATTATCCGGCTGACCTGCTGTTGACATTGGTCTGCTGAAGGTGTGTCACACGGCGTGGCTGCTGAAGCATCCGCGTATGCCATCCTGTTCTCCAGGGATTTCAAAACGTGAGGTCGAGTTTACCAGTTTGCTCGACCAGTTCACAAGCAACCTGCTATATCGACGGTTCGCTGCCTGAATGGCGCAATGTCTCGCAAACACTCTACCGGGCGGGGTACCCGGAAGAGTGTTTGCGGGTCTCCACCTCCCTATAAAACTGCCTTCTGATTGCGATGAGCACCGCCTTCAATTCCCGGTTTATCTATGTTGACGCGATTGCTTCCCATCAGATTCCAGCACAATTGCCGCGCCTGCGCTGCTTTGGTAGCATTGGGATTCTCATTTTATGTCCTCCCCCATACAATCCGCTGAACGTTCGGCAGAGATTGCCAGGATACTCGAGACGGAGAGCGACCTCAAAGCGTTCCAGCAACATGTGGAAGACGTCCTGCACGGAGAGGCCTTTCGGGGGAGCCATCGCAGTGGCCAGTTTCTTCGTTATGTGATCAATCAGTCCATCGGCGGTCATGGCGATGAGTTGAAGGAACGGCTGATCGGAGTGGAACTGTTCGGGCGGTCGCCGAGCTACGATACGGGCGAGGACGCGATCGTGCGTGTGACTGCAAGCGACGTTCGCAAACGTTTGCTGCAACACTATGGGACCTATGGGACTGCGTCTGAGTTCCGCATCCGCCTGCCTCTGGGGTCTTATATGCCGGAGATTGTGCGGGACGCCCCGGTGAAGACGGACGCTATTACGGAGATCGAGGCAGCGCCGCAGGCGGAGATGAATGGCCCGGTTCACATTCTGCCACCGGCGCAGATTGACGAGCACGCATCCGTCGCTGTGGATGAAGAGCACACGCCGAGTGCGCCCCAGACACGAAGCTTCTGGACACGGCGGACGGTGTTGCTCTGTTGCCTGCTTCTTGCGGCATGCGGAATCCTTGCCTTCTGGTTGACGACGCGCGCGGCACACGCGCGAGCAGACTCTTTGTGGGGAGAGTTGTTTGGCTTTCGGGTGAGCACAAAACTGATCACGAGCGACCCGAACATCGTGGAGATTCAGACACTTACGGGTCAGAATGTCACATTGTCCGATTACGCGAACCAGCGCTATGTCCCAGATCCGGAGAAGGTCTCGCCACAACTGATGACCTTTTCGACCGAGATTCTGCGGGGCGATAAGGCGGCAGCCGTCGATACCGGCATCGCGGTGAAAGTGGCGGAGTGGATGGATCAGGCGAAGGCAGGCCCGCTGGAAATCCAGTCGGCGCGCACTCTGCGTTTTTCCGACCTGCTGAAGGATGGAAACTTTATCCTGCTGGGGAGTCCGCGGTCCAATCCGTGGGCGCTCTTCTATAGTGATCACCTCGACTTCCGCTTCGTCTTCGATCAAGCCTCTGGGCAGGAGATCGTGGAGAATCTGCATCCGCAAAAAGGCGAATCCTCGAAATACGTTCCCACGGCCAAGGGTTTTGCGACCGGGCAGTCGTTTGCGGTGGCAAGCTATCTGCGCAACCCGGACCACCTTGGGCATATCCTGCTGGTCGCCGGGGCGGACGCCGAAGGAACGGAGGCGGTCAACGATTTGATGACGAACTCGGTTGCGCTCGCAGTGGTCATGGACCGGTGTGGCCTGCCGAGCACTGCTCCCATCCCGAATTTTCAGTTGTTGTTGCGGCTGAGCACGATGGCCGGCTCTCCGGCACACTCCGACGTGATTGCCTGCCATGCCCTTTCCTAGTCACGGCCACGCGGCGAGAGCGTCTCTACTGTTTTCTTCTGTTAGAGAATATAAGCCATTTATTTTCAACCGAATGCCGAGCGTTAGGGAGCTGTTCTAACGTTGCGGGAACCGTACTTTCACCCTGTAGAGTGGTTGCAAATATTGCTACGGGGCCTTTTGACTGTGAAACTAGATGCCTTTTGGAGGCGTGGAGCACTCGCTGAACGCCAGTTCCTGTTGCTCGTGGTTGGTTGCGTTGTGCCTCTTTCGCTGATGCTGGTGCGCAGCATCGATGGCCAGGCGGCGTCGGATTCGGTTCCTGTGTACAAGCAAGCGGGTGCGCCGATCGAGGCGCGCATTCAGGATCTGATGGGCCGCATGACGCCCGCGGAGAAGGTCAGGCAGCTCGATATGTACTCCGGGGCTCAGGCCCTGATGAGCAAGCATACCGACGACACCCATGCTGCCAAAGACGCGGTGTTTCTGCCGGAGAAGGCGGAGGCGTTGTGGGGCACGTTTGGGGTGGGCGCGATTCACGACCTCAACCCCACGCCGGAGCAGTCGAACGCGATTCAGCGATGGGTGATCGCGCACAACCGGTTGGGGATTCCCGCACTGTTCATCGAAGAGGCACTGCACGGCTTCGACACTGGGACGGTCTTTCCGGCGCCGATCGGCCTGGCGGCGACATTCGATCAGGGCCTGGCGCAGCAGACCGGCGCGGCGATTGCCTCGGAGGCGCGGGCGACGGGCGTGGGCATGATTCTGGCGCCGGTCCTTGACCTGGCGCGGGAGCCGCGCTGGGGCCGTGTCGAAGAGGACTTCGGCGAGGACCCCTACCTCACCGGGCAGATGGGGCTGGCTTACGTGCGCGGCGCACAGGGCGAGAGCCTGAACTCGGACCATACGGTGGTGGCCGAGCCGAAACACTTTGCCGGGCATGGCTCGCCTGAAGGCGGAACGAATACGTCGCCGGTGCACATCGGCGAGCGCGAGTTGCGCAGCGTGATGCTGAAGTCGTTTGAGCCGTCGTTCCGCGAGGGCCACGCGATGGCAACAATGGCCGCGTATCACGAGATCGACGGCATGCCCATTACTGCCGATCCGTTTTTGTTGAAGACGATTCTGCGCGGGGAGTGGGGTTTTCAAGGGATGGTGCTGTCGGACCTGGGGGCGATACAGCGGCTGTACAAGGTGCACCATGTTGCGGCCACGCCCAAGGATGCTGTCTGCCTCGCAATCCGGTCGGGTGTCGATATGCAGTTCTACGACTTCGACCATGATGTATTTCAGAATGCGCTGCTGAATTGCCTGAAGGAAGGAACGCTGCCGGAGACGGATTTAGACCGCGCGGTGGCCGCGGTGCTTCGGCTGAAGTTTTCACTTGGACTTTTCGATCATCCGTTTGTCGATCCGTCGCTCGATGGAAAGGTGTATCGGTCGCAGGCTCATCTCGCGGTCTCGCTCAGGTCCGCGCGCGAGTCGATGACGCTGCTGAAGAACGAGAACCATTTGTTGCCGCTGTCGAAGTCGATTGGCAGGATTGCGGTGATTGGGCCGAACGCCGACGTGGCTCGGTATGGAGACTACGAGAAGGAGGCGAACGGCAAGCACATCAGTCTTTTCGAAGGAGTGAGGAGTGCCGTTCCGAAGTCGACGGTTGTCTTCGACGAAGGCAAGGATATAGACGCGGCGGAGGCGAAGGCGAAGGGTGCGGATATCGTCATCCTTGGCTTGGGAGAGCGGCAGGGTATCTCGGGCGAAGGATTTGACCGCTCGGAGCTTGGGCTTCCGGGCAATCAGGAGCAACTGCTGGAAGCGGTGGTGAAGACGGGCAAGCCGGTTGTGCTGGTGCTGGAGAATGGGCGGCCGCTGACGATCGGCTGGGCGAAGGAGCATGTGGGGGCGATCATCGAGGCTTGGTATCCGGGCGAGTTTGGCGGCCAGGCTATCGCCGAGACGCTGTTTGGCGATAACAACCCGTCGGGCAGGTTGACGATTACCTTTCCGGAAAGCGTGGGGCAACTGCCTGACTTCTATAACTACGATCCATCGCGCGTTCATAAGTATGTCGATAACGATGGCAAGCCGCTATTCCCCTTTGGCTTCGGTTTGAGCTACACGAGCTTCAGCTACGGAGATATTGCGGTTCAGGCGCCTGCGGAGGGAACGAAGGATGATGCCGTCGTGTCGTTCCGGGTGACGAACACCGGCGAGCGCGAGGGCACGGAGGTGCCGCAGCTTTATGTACGTGAAGAGGTCGGCAGCATTGAAACTCCGGTTCGTTCGCTCGCGGGCTTTACGCGGATTCGCCTGAAGCCGCACGAAAGCAAGGTGGTGACGATGCATCTGCCTCAGAGCCAGCTTGCAGTGTGGAACGCGGAGAAGCAATGGGCGGTTGAGCCGGGCTACTACACAGTCTGGGCCGGAGGGTCGTCGGAGGCCACTTTGACGACGCGGTTTTTATTGAAGCCATAGTGTGCCTTGAAGTGTGCAGTCGGAAAAGACAGAAGAATGGGAGAGCTATGCCAGTACAAATCAGGACGATAGGATCGTGGGTCTGCGCAGCGTTGCTGCTGTGCCTCTCGGGCAGCGCTCCAGCGAGCGCGGCGGCGAAGCAAGAAGAGCCGGTGGACTATGTTTCGCCGAACATCGGCGGCATCGGCCACCTGCTGACCGCGACCGTGCCTTATGTGCAGACGCCGCATGGAATGGCGCGTCTTGCGCCGGTTACGACGCCGGGGATCAACGACCGGTATCTGGCGGACAAGATCTACGGGTTTCCGGCAGGACCGGCCATGCTGATGGCCTCTATTGGCGCGGTGAGCACGGAGCAGAAGGACTACGCTTCGACCTTCGACCATGATTTCGAGACGACGACGCCGTACTACTACGCGGCGGACTTGCAGAGCTGGGGCATCAAGGCTGAGTTTACGGCCACGCAGACGGCGGCATATTACCGTTTCACGTTGCCTGCCGGCGCTGCCGCTCACCTGGTTTTGAGCATGGAAGATGGATCCGAGCTGAAGGTTGTCGGCGACTCGGTGGTCGAAGGCAGCGAGAGGGTGGGTGGGACTGTCGCCACCCTCGCGGAGAACGACGGCGAAACGAGAGAGTACTTTTACGCGGAGTTTTCAAAGCCCTTTCACCGCTATCAGACATGGCAGAAGGGTGCGCTGTCGGCGAGCTCGACCCAGACGGGCGATCACATCGGCTTCGTAGGAAACGAAGCGGCGGGAGAGCAGGTCGACGTCCGCATTGGGCTCTCGTATATCAGCACGGAGCAGGCGCGGAAGAATCTTGACAGAGAGATCGGCGGGCACAGCTTTGACGAGGTCAAGACGCAGACGCGGGAGCTGTGGAACAAGAGCCTTGGCGCGGTCGCGGTCGATGGCGGTAGCGAGCGGCAGCGCACGATCTTCTACACGGCGCTGTACCGGTCGCTGGGTCGCATGACCGACATCACCGAAGATGGCCGGTACTTCAGCGGTTACGATCATAAAGTCCATGAGAGCGATGGGCATGACTTCTACGTGGATGATGGGATATGGGACACCTACCGCTCATTGCATCCGTTGCAGTTGCTTCTTGACGCCCCGAAGCAGGAGGACATGATCCGCTCCTATGTGCGGATGTATGAGCAGAGCGGCTGGCTACCATCTTTTCCTTCGGTGGCGGGTGAGCAGGCTGTGATGATTGGGCACCATGCGGCTGCCTACATTCTCGACGCGTACATGAAGGGCTACCGCGACTTCAACGTGGAAGAGGCGTACGAGGCCATCCGCAAGAATGAGACGCAGGCGACAATGCTTCCCTGGAAGCGCGGGCCACTGACCAGTCTTGACCACGTGTACTTCGAGAAGGGCTTCTTCCCGGCGTTGGCAGCGGGACAGGAGGAGACGGTTGCGCAGGTGACAGGTGAGCGGCGTCAGGCGGTCTCGGTGACGTTGGAGACGAGTTATGACGACTGGTGCGCGGCGCAGCTTGCTAAGGCGCTCGGCAAGCAGGACGACTATGTGTACTTCATGAAGCTGGCGCACAACTATCGCAATGTCTTCAATCCCAAGATTGACTTCATGGCTCCGAAGAGTGCCGATGGACAGTGGGTGGCGCACTTCGATCCGAAGCTCGGCGGCGGGCAGGGTGGAAGAGACTACTTCACAGAGATGAACGCCTGGACGTATACGTTCAACGTGCAGCAGGATGTTGCCGGCCTGATTCAATTGATGGGCGGGCGGGACCGCTTCAACGCAAAGCTGGACCAGCTTTTTGTGGAACAGTACACAACCTCGAAATGGAGCTACCTCAATCAGTTTCCCGACTCGACCGGCCTGGTCGGGCTTTATGGGCAGGGTAACGAGCCGAGCTTTCATATTCCGTATCTCTACGATTTCTCCGGACAGCCGTGGAAGACCCAGCGGCGCGTGCGCGAGTTGATGAACGTCTGGTATGGCGACGGACCGCACGGCATTCCCGGAGACGACGATGGCGGCGAGACTTCGTCGTGGTACGTGCTCAGCGCGATGGGCTTCTATCCTGTTTGCCCAGGCAGTCCGGTGTATGAGATCGGCAGCCCAATCTTTGCGAAGACGTCGATCCGCATGGCGAACGGCAAGGAGTTCACGATTGTAGCCAACCATGTCTCCGCGCGGAACAAGTACATCCAGTCCGCGCAGTTGAACGGGAAGAGCCTGGACAAGGCTTGGTTCCCCCATTCGGCGATTGCGAACGGGGGCAGCCTTGTACTTGAGATGGGCGACAAGCCGAACAAGGCGTGGGGCAGCGTTCCAGCGGATGCACCGCCTTCGATGTCCCCTGTGGCGGGAGATTCCAGCGGTGCAGCATTGGGAGGGAACTAGCGATGGTCGATAAGGGAATGCAACTCGCGTCGCGCCGTCGCTTGCTTTCGCTTGGCGCTGCCGGAGGGATGATGGGCCTGATGGGAATGCCTGCGGTGGCGCAGGCCTCCGGGAGTGGGAGCAGTGCAGCCGCGATTGTGGAGGCGAAGAACGTTGTGAGCTTCGGCGCGCGTGGTGACGGAAGCACCGACGACACGGCAGCGTTCCAGCGGGCGCTCGATGCGGCGCACCAGGCGGGAGGCGGCACAGTATATGCGCCGCCGGGGCGATACCTGTTTCGCGGTACGCTCGATGTGCCGGAGGGTGTTTCGCTGCGCGGTTCTTATCTGTGCGTGCCATCGCACACAGGCATCCGCGACAAAGGGCAGGCAAAACCGGGCGAGGATGGAACGGCGCTCTTTGTGACGAACGGGCGAGGGAGGGAGGATGGGAAGCCGTTCCTCACGCTGAACAGCAACAGCTCGGTGAATGGCCTCACGATCTTTTATCCGGAGCAGGATGCGGACAGCGTTCCAGCCGCGTATCCATGGACGATTGCGATGCGCGGGAAGAACCCGGCCGTGCAGGAGGTTGAGTTGCTCAATCCGTACCTCGGCATCGACGCGAGCCAGAACGAGCGCCATAACATTCGCAACGTAACGGGGCAGCCGCTGCGGCGCGGCATCTGGGTCGATGCGATCTACGACATTGGCAGGATTGAGAATGTCCACTTCAATCCGTGGTGGAACTCGCACAGCAAAGCCTATCGCTGGCAGACGGAGCATGGAGAAGGGTTCGTCTTCGGCCGCGCGGACTGGGAGTATGTGCTCAACACCTTCTGCTTTGGATACCACGTCGGCTACAAGTTCGTGGAGACCAAGACGGGCGGATGCAATGGCAATTATGTCGGCATCGGTGCGGACGATTGCACTCGTGCGATTCTTGTCGAGCAGTGTGCGGCCTTCGGGCTTCTGATTGTGAACGGCGAGTTCACCTCGTTCCACGGGGAAGACCCCACGATGGTCGAGGTGCTTGCCAGCAATCGCGGGGTGCTTCGCCTTAGTAACAGCGCGTTCTGGGGGCCTTGCCAGCAGATTGCCAAGGTTGCGGGAAGCGGCACTGTGGGGTTTAGCGACTGCACCTTCGTGCAATGGAGCAAAGAGGGAGAACACGCCGCGATCCAGGCATCTTCCGGAAGTCTGCTGGTGCAGGGGTGTGAGTTTCTGGAGCGGAAGCAGCACATCTCGCTCGGTGAGGACGTGAACCGGGCGGTAATCTCCGGCAATCTTTTTGCCGGACCTGCGCAGATTCGGAATACGTCGAAGCACGATGTGCAAATCGGCCTGAACGCGGCTTCGTCCTGAGCGGCGGGGTTCGATCCCTAGAGACGGCGAGATGGTTGGAGATTGGTATGAGGTGTCTTAGCGCCGCGATTCTATTTCTGTTTTTGTGGCACGGCGTTTCGACGCAGGAGACGTCGGGGTTAGATGCAGTTTCCGGTGAAGCCGCTGTTCACCGGCAAGACGTTTCAGGATCGGTGGTCATGCTGGGAGCCTCCATCACGGCAGGGTCCGGAAGCACTCCTGGCGCAAACCGTAGCTGGCCATCGGTGCTTGCAAGGCGGCTGGCAGATGCGGGCTTGCATATCACGGTGATCAACAAGGGGATCAGCGGGAACCGGTTGTTGGTAGACGGCGCAGGGCCGAGTGCGCTGTCTCGGTTTGGAAGGGACGTTCTATCTCTGCCAGATGCTCATTGGGTGATTTTCTCCGACGCTCCGATCAACGATCTTGGGTCAACCAGGCCAGCGCCGACTGCCGGGGAGCTGATTGCCGGTATCAAACGGCTCATCTCTCAAGCACACGAAAAGCGCATTCAGTTCCTCTGTTCTACGCTCACGCCCTATGAAGGGGCCAACTACTGGACTGCATCCGGAGAAGGGGCTCGCGAGCAGGTCAACGCCTTTTTGCGCAGCAGCAAAAGTGGGTGCGATGCTGTGATCGATCAGGATGCCGCAACCCATGATCCTGCGCATCCCACCTGGTATCTCCCGGCTTTTGATAGCGGCGACCACCTTCATCCGAATGATGCAGGGCATCGGGCTATTGCGAACGCAATTGACCTCTCCTTATTCTCTTATTCAGACCGTGGCCAGAGTGAGAAAAATCACAATAAGGGTATCTATCGTTAAGGATGTTAGTGATTCAGCTTAGGCCATTTTTATCAGTACGATTAAGCGCGAGCCAGGTGGGGTCGTTGCCAGAGACCGGAATGGCTCCGCCTGACCGCGTGACGTGCTCATCGAGCCAAGACCACCCGGGCGAATGGCTCGATGCGATACTCGGCGATTTGTCATCAATCGAGAATTGTTGGTAATCAGAACCGCTTCTCCGGCATTAGAAGGACACGGCCACCGGCCTTTGAGAAAATGGCCTAAGTCGGAAGGTTCGCATAATGGGTACGATATGGTCGAATGATTCTCAGAGGTTTTCAGTGGAGCTGAGACATTTACGTTACTTCGTCGCCGTGACCGAGCGGAAGGGATTTCGCGAGGCGTCGCGGTTTCTCCAAGTCATCCAGCCAGCGATCGGCAAGACATTGACGCAGTTAGAGCAGGAGCTCGGCGTCGAACTTTTCGTATGTTCCGGCAGGACGGTTCTGGCCTGCCCGGTAATTTGCACCAGTGGGAGTGAGACAAACTGGTATGGAAGGAGCATGGAATCCTGTCGAACCGAGTCTCGTAAGCGTTCGTCCTTTTGACGTTTGCGTCCGAAGGACCTCCGCACCTTTTCGAGGGCCACGAGTTGTTTGGGCGAGAGCGGGCTGTCTTGGCGAAGGTCAAAGTAGACGGTGTTGCCCCAGCCGATTTTAATGATCTCTTCTCGCGTCTGAATGATGAGTTCGAGATAGAAGTCATGAATGCCTTCGAAGGCACCGAATAATGGTTCGATTAGGGCCGTGAAGTATTCCCGTCGGCGCGCGCCTGTGAAGGACTTGAGCTGCGGAGCAGCTTGGTAATGACGTCTAACGCCTGAACGAAATCACTCATCGGAAGATGCTATGGCTATCAGCGCCTGGGAGCCTTCACACGGTCGCAGGCGGTTGATTGAGTGTAGCTTCAAGAGCGGAAACCGAAGCTAGAACGTCCTCGATAGGCGGTACTTCGCCAAAGATCATGCCTGACATTGCTTGGTAGTCGCGGCCAAGCTCATTCACCATCTCGTCGTGTGGCGGCCTGCCCAAGGTCTTCTCGAAAAACCGTGATGTCGATGTCTTCAGAGAAGCGTTCGATCAGTCCGTAGCCTTTTGAGAGTGAAGTTCCACCTTTGAAGAGCAGCCGGGCTCTTGGACCGCTTGGCTATTGAATAGTGCGTCCAACGTCCAGCAGACCCAGAAATCCTTCTCCACATTCTGCTCAACCGTGCCGAGATGGTTGCCGGTCGTTACGAATAGATCTCTGCGGTTTGCCGGCGAAGCAGCGAGGACAGTGCCGAATTGAGGATTCATGAAGTACAGGGCCTTCCTTCAGTTTGATCTTTACGCGGTGAGTCCTAGATCGTTGGCAGCGGTGATGCCATCAACCAGCACTCGGACGTTCCCCTTACGGCTGAGTGCGTCGATCACGTCCCGTGGGTTCGGACTCGTGGGCTTCTTGGTGAGATCGTTGGTACGCGGAGAGTCGTACAGTCCACGGCCAAGGCGACGTAATGTCTTCCCAGCAACGAGCCGGTGTAAAGCCGTATCAATGGCTTATCGCGTTCCAATGTCTGTGAAGTCGGTCGGAGTCCAGACGTAGTCGGGTGGGGCCGTTGAAATTCGGTCCTGAATCGCCGCCTGAACCTTTTGTTGAGCAATCAGCATGCCGTCCGTAAGAAAAACGTAGCAGAAATCTTACGAAGATGGGGCGGATTTGGAAGAAAAATGTAGCAAATTTCTTACGTATCTCTGGGCACTCTCGACCGTTAGGTTGTGTTTTGAATGCCGTCCTCTCCTACGCAGGTATATACCTTCGTAGGAGAGGATCTTTTTGATTAAAGACCCAACTCGCCATCAAGGCCGATATCGAGGCTCTCCCTCCCCGTGCTTGGGGACGAAGAGATTGCCGAACTTGCAACGGACACGATGCGTGACCACGGTGGAAGTCGTAGGTTCGAATCCTGCTGTGCCCACCATATAAATCAACAATTTATCGAAAAAATCCGAGAGCGGATTGTGCATGGGAACATATCCTGTCCCACAGCGCGCTATCTGCTGTGGTGTCCGGTTACAACACATCCACAGCCTTGCTCTGTTCGCAACGTCTGGCCAGTGCCAGCACGCAGATGTTCATAGTTGTTGATGCGTTGGCATCGCGCATCAGCACCCGCACTGCCTTCACCTCCAATTTGCTCGGCCCGGCATTCGAATTCCGCATCCACCGCGATTCAATCCAAAGCAATCCCCCCAAAAGCACAATTTTATTGTTTACATATTTGTTTATGTGTCTTATGATTCTCAGTACTATTGATTTGCTATCTTTATTTATCTTGATTGCCATTTTATGCCATATTGTCCCCGCAATACTGTTTTACGAGAGATAAAAGCAAAGTTAACGAAATAGTTGGCCAAAGGAAGAGGACGTTTTGACTGTGGGAGCCAGGCCGGTTTTCTGGACTACGGAACGGAAATGAGGAATCGACATGCGAGCAGGTAAGAGTTTTTTCTGGAGTGTTGTCCTTCTGATGATGAGTTTCTCGAGTGTCATAGCGCAGACGATTACAGGTTCAGTGACCGGAACGGTGACGGATTCAACCGGCGCGGTGATCAGTGTCGCTACGATAACGCTTGTTAATAGTCAGACCGGAACGGTCTCAACCGCGAATACGAACGCTTCGGGGGTCTACACGGCCCCATTCCTCCCGCTGGGAACATACCGGCTGACCATCTCGGCCCCGGGATTCAAGTCATCGCAGATTGGTCCGTTCACGCTTGAGGCAGGTCAGACAGCGCGGCTGGATGCTGCTCTGGTCGTGGGTGAGGTAGGTGAAACGGTGGCGGTCACGGGCGCGGCGCCGATCCTGAATACGCAGGACGCCACGCTAGGCACGACGATTACCTCGGCAATGACCACGGAGATGCCGCTTCCCGCAAACAACCCGGCGGCGCTTGGACTCTTGATGCCGGGCGCGGTGCAGCCGAACCCCAGCGCACTGGATAATGTTGGCCGTGCGACGGCAAACGGCAGTTTCGACAACAGCTTTATGGTGAATGGGAACCGCCAGCAGACGAACAACTTTACGCTGGACGGCCAGGACCTGAACGAAGCGATCGACAACTCGATCAGCTATACGCCGAACCGCGAGGCGATCAGCGAGGTCAAGATCATCAGCGGAAACGGGACCGCGGAGTATGGCAACGCAAACGGCGGCCAGTTTGTGATGATCACCAAGAGCGGCACAAACGAACTGCACGGCAGCGCGTACATCTATCTGGAAAATAAAAATCTTGACGCCAACTCGTGGGTGAACAAGCATGTCACCAGCGGCCAGCCGCTGCCCGTGCTCCCTTTGAACCGGAGCATCTTCGGCGCCACCGTGGGCGGGCCGATTCTGCGTAACAAGCTCTTCTTCTTCGGCGACTTTCAGGGGGCACGCCAGCACATTATGAGTTCCGCCTTCCGTGGCGTGGCAACCGCGCAGATGCGCACGGGCTACGATCCGGTGACCGGAACGACGTTTGCAATTACGAACCCGGTGGCGCAGTACTTTCTCGCCCATCCGGAGATTTATCCTCTTCCCAATCAGTCCGTCGATGCTTCTGTGTCGCAGAACTACCTGGGCACGCAGGGTTCGTTCATCCGCAACAACCAGGGAGACGTAAAGCTGGATTGGCAGATGCGGCAAAACGATCTGGTATCCGGCCGCGTTACGATCGGGCGCGATCAGGAAGGCACGACAAAGACGATCCTGCCGACGGACATTCCCTCCAACAGCAATAATCCCTACACGGGCTTTATCGTCAATTGGACACACATCGTCTCGGCAAGCATCGTGAACGAGGCTCGGGCAGGGTATGGACGAACGAGGATTATCACGTACCCGGTGGATGTGAGCGGTTTCTTCGGAACGACTGGAAATGCGAAGCTCGGCATTCCCGGACCGCAGGTGTTTCCGGGGATCAGCCAGATCAGCTTCGGCGGCAACAATGTAGGCCTCAGCGATATTGGCCCCGCGCTGGGAGGCAAAGCGAGCGAGAGCTCAATCAACGCCTTCACCTATGGCGATGTGCTGAACTGGCAGGTGCGCCGGCACACGCTGAAGTTTGGTGTACAGGCGATTCGCTACCAGGAGAACCGCTACTTTTCGGGTCAGGATGGCGCACTGGGTCACTTCAATACGGGAGGCGTGGGGAAGAACTTTACCGGTAGCGCCTGGGGCGACTTCCTGCAGGATGACATGACATCGTATGGACAGGGGAGCAGCTCCGGGCGGTGGGGCCAGCGGCAATGGAGGCCGGCCGTGTTCTTCCAGGACGACTTCAAGCTCAGCCCAGAGCTTACGCTCAACTTCGGGGTTCGCTGGGAGTATGACCAGCCCATGTATGAAGTCAACAACAAGCAGGCAAATGTAGACATCCACACGGGCGCGATTACGTATGCGGGCCAGAACGGAGCAAGCCGTGCATTATACAAACCCTTCTATGGAGGCGTGATGCCGCGCATGGGCTTCTCGTATGCTCCGCGCATGTTCCGCAGCCGTGTTGTCGTGAATGGCGGCTATGCGATCACCAGCTTTATGGAGGGCATGGGAGCGAATCTGCGCCTGACGCTGAACCCTCCGTTCTTTACGAACGCGGCGGGCAATTCGAACGGAGGTGCCGCGTTTCGCATGACGGACGGCTTCCCTCAGCCCTCGAATGTGAACGTGTATGCGGGCAACGTTCGCGGATGGGACCCGAACCTGAAGCCCTCAATGATTCAGCAGTACGACCTCATGACGCAGTATGAGTTGAGCAACACAATGTCACTGATGGTTGCCTATGCGGGCCAGCAGGGCAATCACCTTGTCGATCCGCGCGAAGGCAATCAAGCGACGTGCTCTCTGAATCCGCTTCCGGACCTGCCGACGCCTTGCAAGCGGCCTCTCATCGTACCGCTGCCTCTGGTGACACAGTTGAGCTACACGGAGTCGGAAGCGGTGATGAACTACAACGCGCTGCAAACGACGTTCCGGCGGCAGTTGAGCGGCGGACTGGAGTTCCTGACGAGCTATACGTTCAGCCGGAGCTTCTCGAACAACAAGGGCTACTACGGGGCAGGCGGGACTTCGGGACCGAACAACTACTACCAGGACTCCTATAACCCGAAGGCGGAGTATGGCTTGAACTTCATCGATACGACGCACCTGTTCTCGTTCGGAGGCTATTATCACCTTCCGGTTGGACGTGGCATGTTGCTGGGCAAAAACTGGAACCCGGTTGTAAACAGTGCATTGGGAGGCTGGAAGCTGGGCCTGATTGCGCAGGCACATACTGGATTCCCAATGACGCTGACCTCGACGCAGTACTATAACGCGAACCAGAGGGCGAATCGTCCGAACGTATACCGCAAGCTGAAGATCGTGCATCAGTCCGCGAACAACTGGTTTGGGACGGATCCTTCCGCGGTCCCATGCCTGAACAATACGAAGACGAATCCGTCTGCGGTCTCGACGAAGGTCGGAGGTAGTACGGTATGGCTGAGCAACGACAATGGCGTGTGCGCTTACGGAGAACAGCTAACGACAGGCTTCGGCACGGCGGGAGTAAGCACAGTGCGGGCCCCGAACTACAAAAACGTGGATATGTCGGCATCGAAGGTGTTCTCGTTGTGGCATGAGAGCAACCTTCAGTTCCGTGCCGATGCATTCAATCTCCTGAACACGGTCAGCCTTGCACCCCCAACCGTCTCCGTCAGCAATAAGGCCTTCGGCCGGATTGGAAGCACGGTGAGCACAGAACGTCGAGTCCAGCTCTCGCTGAAGTTGTCGTTCTAGGCAAGGTGCAACGTACAACGGCGCAGCAGGGAAGCGCATCTTCTCCGCTGCGCCTTACTATTGGGGGCCTGAATGTTGAAGAGTAAATACTGTTTCCCGGTTGTGCTTTTGCTGGCGATCTCAGCGCGTGCTGCCGAGATGCCGCGTTCCCTGTTCCCCTCGGTCGAGCAGATCGATTCGTTGCGCGCCGATGCGCGCTGGGGCGGGTTGCACTCTGCCTGCGAAGCCGGGCTCAAGCTGGAAAGCCATCCCGTCGCTGACTTCTCTCCTCCGCCGCACTATGGGGCCAGTGGGCCTGTGGTTGCAAAAGCGGATGCTCCTGTGCCAACGTTGCACCGCGAAAGCCTGGCGGTCTACCGTTTGGCCCTGTGCTTTGAGATCTCGAAGGATGCGAGATATAGCGCGAAAGCTGAGCAAATTCTGAATGGGTGGGCACATACGACGACACGCATCGGCACGTTACAGGGAGCAGATGGCTTCAACTTCTATTTCCCCTATGCGCTGATGGGAGCTTCTCTGCTTCAGCATGATGCGGACTGGCGGTCAGATGATTTTTCCGCCTTCGTGAGAAAGATTGTTATTCCGGCAAACAATGCGGACAAGCCGAACAATCACGGCAACTGGGGTGTCCTGCTGCTGGCTACGGCGGGAGGGTATCTGAATGATCCCGTGCTGCTCGATCAGGCACGGCAACGATGGCAGGAACTGATGCGCTCGCAGGTGGCTCAGGATGGCTCACTGCCGCTGGAGGTCTGTCGCAGCGATACGTCGAACTGGTGCGGAGGAGAGACCAAGGGCATCAAGGGAATCGCATACACGCACTACACGCTCCACCCGACGACGATTGCGGCGGAGATATTCCGCAATGCAGGCAAGGATGTGTACTCCACCCCGGAGGGCGCGCTGCTGTGCAAGGCTTACAGCAGGGCAGCCTCGTGGACGCTGCATCCGGAGACGTTTCCCTACTATGCTTCGAACAAAGGGAAGCTGGATGGCATGCACAACGTAGATTACTTCTACATCCTTCAACAACGCTGTCCTGTGGGGGATGGGGCCGCGGTGCTTAAAGACTTCGGAGCGAGCGCGGCTGATCCTATGGAACTGCGTGCAATCTACGGCAGGTAGCGGATGAGGCAGACAAGAGCGGAAGAGAGGTCGTTCAGATGAGTGTGACACGCCGGGACTTTCTTAGTTACGCCGGAGCCTATGCGCTAGCGCCTCACGCTCTGAAAAATGCGAAGCACGGCGCGAAGCGGCCCAACGTCGTCATGATCATGGCGGACGATCATGGAGCCTGGGCCACAGGAGCGTATGGATGCCCGGATATTCGCACGCCGAACATGGATGCTCTTGCCCGCGGTGGGGCGCGCTTCACACGTTCACTGGTCTGCACCCCGGTCTGCTCGCCCAGCCGGATGACGTATCTGACCGGCCTGCTTCCCTCGCAGCATGGCGTGCAGGATTATCTTCTCCCGGAAGACAGTCGAGGGCCGTCTTCGAGAAATTGGCTGGAAGGACATCTCACCTATACCGAGGTATTGGCGCGGAGCGGCTACACACTGGGCATGTGCGGCAAGTGGCACATGGGAAAGGATGAATCGGCGCAGGCCGGATTTACCGACTGGAGCGCCTATCCCAGCGGAGGAGGAAGTTATCGCGATCCCGTCTTTGTTCGCAACGGAATAGAGACCCCGGTAAAGGGATTCCGCGAAGATGCCATTGGCGACTTCGCGCTCGAGTTTCTGCAGAAGCAGAAGAGCAGCGACAGCCCGTTCTTTCTGGCAGTCAACTTCTTTGCACCGCACACTCCGTATAACTATCAACCTGAGGTCTACCGGCGCCCTTATGGCGAGTCGAAGTTCTCCTGTTTCCCCAGCACTCAGCCATGCGCAGCGGAGAACCCGGAGCTGCTGCCGATGTTTGGGAAGCGTCAGCCGAAGGAAGCCTACTCGGCGCTGGTGACTTCGATCGATGCAAACATCGGCCGCATTCTGGAGAGGCTCAAAGATCTGAATCTGCGCGAAGACACGCTGGTCATTTATACGGCAGATCATGGCTGGAACGCAGGCCATCACGGAGTGTGGGGCAAGGGCAACGGCACAATTCCGCTGAACATGTATGACGAGTCGCTGCGCGTGCCGATGATCTGGAACCATCCGGGCCGCATCGCACCGGAGCAGACGGTCGACCAGATGATCTCTTCGTATGACTTCTTTCCCACAATTTTGGAGTACCTTGGCGCGAGCATCGAGCACGACCCACGCCGCATTGGCAGAAGCTATGCCGCGCTGCTGCACGGTGGGTTGCCGGAGCGGCGCGACCGGCTTTATTTTGAATACGCCAACACGCGCGCGGTGAGAACCGCGACGATGAAGTATGTCGAGAGAACGGACGAGTGGCCCTCGGAGCTGTACGACCTGGCGAAGGACCCGGGCGAGACGAACAACATACTGCATGAGCCGTCGTGTGCTGCTTCAAGCAACGCGATGAAGAGGGACCTGCAGCAGTTCTTTCAAAAGGCAGGCGCTCCGCCGATTGCCGCGTGGAGAACCACAACGAAGCAGAAGCTGCCGTGGGAGAGCAGCCTGATAGGGCCAGTCTTCGACAAAACCAAGGTGCGTTACGAACAGCTTTGAGGCACTCGCCGCATCCTATTTGTTCCGAGAACGCTTCTCTCTCGCAAGCTCGGACCCTGCAAGGAGAAACGCGCCCACTCCATAGACATAGCTGGAGGTCGGCTTGAACTGGCCGGGTGCCGCGGCAACAGGCTGGATGCAACCGAGGCGGCCATCCTGATAAATGTGCGACACCATGCCTTCCCATGCCTTTGCGGCGACGGCGCGAAAGGCAGTGCTGTCGAGAAGGCCCTGGTTGATTCCCCAGGCCATTCCATAGGTGATGAATCCTGATCCTGAGACTTCGGGCAGTGGATAGGCCGCAGGGTCGAGCAGTCCCGGTCTCCACAGCCCATCCTTTCCCTGGACCTGTCGCAGCTTGTCGGCCATCTGACGAAACTGCGTAATATACTTCTGCCGCGTCGGATAGCTCGCGGGCATGTATTGAAGCACGCGCGCAAGCCCGGCGAGCACCCATCCGTTGCCGCGCGACCAGAATATCTTCCGGCCATTGCTCTCCCGCTTGTCGAAGTATCTGCTATCGCGGTAGTAAAGGCTCTCCTTCGAGTCATAGAGCAGGTTCGAGGTGATCCACCACTCGCGGTCCATATAGTCGAGGTATGCAATATTTCTCGTTGCGGCATAGAGCCGCGCGTACACAGGAGGAGCCATAAAGAGCGCATCGCACCACCACCACAGCGGCTTATCGGGATTATCGGGCAGGTGCATCGTGCGATCGAAGCGAGTGCGTGTGGGCAGCAGCATCGCTTCGTCGTGATGTTTCAGATAAAGCTCAAGGTAGGTCTGGCCGACGGCCTGATGGTCCGCGTGCGTCTCGTCGGGACCGAGCTGCCAGCGAAGCTGCTTCCCCATATCGAGCATGGCCTGTTCGTACTTCGAATCGTGCAGCGTTTCACCTGCGGCCATAAAGCCGGTATAGAGCGCGGCAAATGTCCAATCATTGTTGAAGGCGTTGCGTGTGCGGTTCAACTCCCAGGTGCCGACCTTCTGCATGGCTTTGGCAATCGCGCCGGGAGTGAGCTTTGCCGAAAGATCGTTGGCAAGCGGGCCTCCGTCGTCCGGTGAGTCTCCCACCGCCGGAAGACTTTCGCCTGCGGTTAGTTTCTGTGCCTGGGCGAAGCGGCCGTGCAGGCTTGCCGCGAATGCTGTGTACGCGAGGCCCTTGATCCATCTCCGGCGCGAAGTGTCCATACATGCTCCTTTGGGTGAATGTGGCGAAATGACTAGTGGGAAAGGCAGGCAGCCGCGTAGGGCGCAATGGCCTGCTGAATTCTGTGGATGATCAACTCATGCGGCTCTGGTTGCAAAGCGCCCGAGCGGACTGCAAGATACTGCTGCGGCAGAGCGGCGGAGAGAAGCGTCTCGGGTATCGTGACCGATTGCAGGTTCTGTAATAGGCACTCGACTGCGGCTTTGATTTCAGAATCCGTCCAGTAGTAGCGGATGCGGTCGCTGTAGCTGTAACGACGCAGCAGGCGTTGCTCCTCAGCCGTGCCGTGGTAGTGCTTGCTCCAGTGCTGTGGATGCAGCAACATCTGACGCTCGACCACTTCAGCAAGATGCGAGCAGCAGTCATGCGGAACCAGTTCCTTTTCGATCCCCTCCAGCGCGAAGAGCGCCTCACGTAGAGCAAAGGTGAGGGCTGGCCCGACCTTGAGGATGGCGAAGCCGTCGCGCACCAGTTCCTGATAAGCCCCGGGGCGCTGATAGTCGGTGGAATGGGCCTCGAAGACGAGACCGCCTGCATCGCACAGCAATCGCCGCACGTCGGCGGTTTTATCGGAGACATAATCGACGACCGAGTCGTGATTGAATTCAACGCCGGGCTGTACGACCAGCGCGATGACGCGCGGCCATACGTCGTTGAGGCCTGCGGCGGCAAAGGTTTCGCGATGAATCTGAAGTGTGCGCTCCGCGTGTTCGCGCGTCGTCACCTGAAGTTCGGCAAGTGACTCGGTCGCGCCTCCCGGAATGGGGACCTCGGTGCCGATGACGTAATAGCGGCGATCCCCTCCGCTGGCCCGCTCAGCAGCGCGGCATAGACGCGCGGCGCGTTGTGCCACGATGTTGTCAGGTAGCGGGGCCTGCTCACCGTGACACGCCATGCTGGCGTCCAGGTGAATCTTGGAAAAGCCCGCAGCAGAGTACTCGGCGACCATCATTTCGGCCAGTCGCATGGCCTCTTCCGCTGGAAGATTCTGCCAGGGATTCGGACCGAGATGGTCTCCACCGAGGATCAGGTTCTCTTCTGCCAGACCATGCGCGGTGGCGATGCGGAGCGCGAACTCGCGGAAGTCCCTGGGCCGCATACCGGTATAGCCCCCGAGCTGGTTGACCTGATTGGAGGTCGCCTCCACCAGCAGTGGCGTGTTATCCCGAACGGCCTGCCGCACTGCTGCCTCAAGTACAAGCGGATGCGCCGAGCAGACCGAATAAATTCCCTCGGGAGTTCCACGAAGAAAGGACGATCCAAGCCGTTCAAGAACACTCATCGGGATTCCCTCCAACTTCACTCGATGTCTCTTCACCGGAGTACTTAGGGAAGCTCTGAATAAGTCCTTGTTTTGAAGGGGCGCGACTTAAGTCGCGCCGTAAACCCTCCGATCCAACGCGGCTTTAGCCGCTGAGGGAACCCTTGCGGACTTAATCAGACCCTCCTTAGAGCATCTTCCCTGAAGATATAGTCCTCGCGACCTCGTCTTCCGAAGCGGGATTTGTTGTCATTCCCGAAGGGAATCTGCGTTTCGCTTCGGGTCGCACCGAACTACGGTTTAGGGGGAAAATGCGCTAGTAATAAAAAGATTATAAAACAAATATACAGAAACATTCTTGCCATGTGAGCGGCCTCTCGTGGCCGGTTCGTTGCGTCAGTTTGCTACGAGCGGCAGGTCAAACAGCAGGCAGGGAATGTGGAAAGGATCGTGCGCGGCAATTTGCCCACGCTGCAGACGGGGAAACTCTCAAGTCGTGCAAAAAGGAAATAAAAAGATTCGATTGCATATCAAAGAATTCTTTACGTAAACTGCTACATGGACAGGCGAAACTGATCCCCGAGGAGAAGAGACATGGTGACTCGACGCGAATTTCTGCGCGGAGCCGGAGCTGCTGTTTGCACGGTGGGGCTTCCTTTGCGGGCGAGCAGCGTTCAAGCAAAGCGTCCGAATCTGATGGTCATCCTCACCGATCAGCAATCGGCGGACGCGGCCAGCTATTGTATCGGGAACCGGTATCTTCATACGCCAAACATCGACAGCCTGGCAGCAAGCGGGACTTCATTTACGCGCGCCTACTGCGCCAACCCGCTCTGTGTCCCGTCGCGCACATCCATGTTCACCGGGCGGTATCCGACAGAGACCGGAGTGATGGACAATACGGCGCTTGCCAACGCGCGTCTGGACCCGCGGAAGTTTCCAATCATGGGGAAGATCTTCCATGACAACGGCTACCAGACAGCCTACTTCGGCAAGTGGCACATTGCCTGCCTGGAGGACCAGGCGAACATCCACGGATTTACGCGAATGGCCACAACCTTCAACGACGACAAAGCTGCGGCGATCGACGCGGCGGAGTTTCTGCGAGACAAGCACAATGCTCCGTTCCTGATGGTTGCGTCATTCCTCAATCCGCACAATATCTGCGAGTGGGCGCGGGGAGAGCAGCTTCCACTGGGAGACGTGGGTCGGCCTCCGGCGCTGGACCAGTGTCCTCCGTTGCGGGCCAATCACGCGCCGCAAAAGAATGAACCGGACATCATTGCCCTGATGCGTCGGTCGTACCAGGCAACCCCTATGTTTCCTGTGGGCAACTTCAGCGAGAAGCAGTGGCGCGAGTACCTGTGGGCGTATTACCGGATGATCGAGAAAGTCGATGCGCAAATCGGCATCGTGCTCGGTGCGCTACGCGAGACCGGGTTGGAGGAGAACACCTTGATCGTCTTTCTAGCGGACCACGGTGACTGCCAGGGAGCGCACGGGTGGAACCAGAAGACAGTGTTCTATGAAGAGGCATCGCGGGTGCCCTTGATCCTGAGCCGCAAAGGAGCGGGAGCGCGAAGGTCAGCACGACTGGTGAATACCGGAATCGACCTGCTCCCGACACTGTGCGATTATGCGGGGATTGCGAAGCCATCTTCGCTGCCTGGATTGAGCTTGAAGAATCAGGAGGTTGATCCGCGACGCTATGTTGTAGCTTCGAACAGGCTGGTTCAGGGGGCCGCGATTGATGGCCACATTCCTGCCCCTGAGGGACGCATGGTGCGAGGGTTGCGCTACAAATACTGCGTCTACAACGAAGGCAACCGAAGAGAGTCGCTGGTGGACCTGGAGGCAGACCCGGGTGAGATGGTGAACCTGGCCGGAGAGGCGCGCTTCAACGAGGTACTGCGCGAGCATCGCGCGATGCTGACAGAATGGTGCAGCGCGACGAGAGATTCCTTCGCAGTTCCAGGAAATGGATAGCGTTGCTTTTATAGCTATTTTCCTGAAGGTATAGTCCCGCTCACCTCATCTCCAAGGCGGTTCCCGCTTTTTTGTTGTCATTCCCGAAGGGAATCTGCGTTTCCATCCCACCCCTTTTGTTGTCATTCCCGAAGGGAATCTGCGTTTCGCATCGGTCTCAATCGGAACAACCTCTTGAGCCTCCACAGCTAGAAGCCACGGTGAACAGCCCGCGCCTTCTGCCTGTTACGACTCCAGTGCGGCAAGCCACGCCATTGCGGGAGAGTGGACGCTGCGGTTGTGTTCGATGGTGCGCGCGGTAAGCTCCGCTACGATCTGCTTGTGTGCCGGATCGTTGTAGAGGTTATTGATCTGGAGCGGGTCATTGCGGCGGTCGAAGAGAACGGAGCCGCCGTCTTTGTTGAGCCCGAGTTCCCACTCCCTGGTAAAGACTCCGCTTTGTGTGAAGTAGTCTTTGTGGATGAAGGCCTGGTCCTTCCAGCCGGCATCGTCGCCCCTCAGAAGGCGGGAGGCATCGCGCCCCTGCTCGCGGCCGCTGGTCTTGAGCGAAAGCAGGCTGGCGAGCGTAGGGAGAAGATCAACGTTGGCCACGCAGTGGTTGATCTCGGTGCCGGGGCGGATTCCAGCGGGCCAGCGCATCAGGACGCCGACGTGATGCGCCGGCTCATAGAGCGCGTTCTTGAAGTAGATTCCATGCTCGCCCATGTATTCTCCGTGGTCGGACGCGAAGATGACGAGGGTGTTGTCGAGCAGGTTGGTCTCACGCAGGGTCTGGAGGATGCGGCCCACTTGGTCGTCGATGCACTTGACCTCGCCCAGATACTGCGCCTTGCGCTCGCGGAAGATGGTTTCGCGGCGCGGATCGTCCGGGCTCGAGACGCCTTCACGCCTGAGGTCGGCCTGGCGCATCTTCTCGGCCCAGATGGGAAGGTCTTTCTGATGGAAGGTCGGCGGCAGCTTCATGGCGTCGCGCGGGAACATGGAAGCATAAGGCTCGCGCACCGTGAAGGGCTGATGCGGGTCGGGAAAGGCGAGGACATAAAAGAAAGGCGATGAGCGGGGGCGGCGGATGAATTCGATGGCCTTGTCGGCGAGCCAGTCGGAAAAATACTCCCCTGGAGCGGTGACAGAGTAGCTTTCGTCCGGGCGTCCATCGGGCTGTGTTGAGAGGTACACATGCCGTCCAACAGATTTGTCTTCGACCTGCGGGCCGTCGAAGGCGGCGGAGAAGGTGGCCTCGGATACATTGCCCGGCCAGCCCTTGGGGCGCTCGACGATGCGCTTCCAGTGACCCTGGTTGAACATCCACTGGTGGTCCTGAAATCCGAAGGACCGTTCGGCCGGGATCCAATCGGGCCAGGTGGGGGTGTTCTTGCCGTCAAGATGCCACTTGCCGGCGTAGCCGGTCTCATAGCCCGCCTGCTCGAACATATTGCCGAGGGTGAATTCATCAGGATGCAACGGTAGGTCGTTGTGATAAGCCCCATGAGCGTAGGGGTATCGACCGGTCATGTAGCATCCGCGCGACGGAGTGCACACGGCGCTGGTAACGAAGAAGTTGCGAAAGATAGCGCCCTGACGGCCGATGGAGTCGATGTTGGGAGTTCCAGGAAGCTGGCCGCCATAGGAACTCAATGTCCAGAGGCTCTGCTCGTCAGTCAGGATCATGAGAACGTTAGGCCGGGTTGCCGGAGTCGGCGGTGTTGTTCCAAGCGCGGCCCCGGTCAGAGCTGCGGTGCCGGTTGCCAGAAAAGTCCGCCGAGAGATGGATGACATGGAGGGTGCCCTCTGTGAGATAAAACAAAGATGGAAACTCATATTAGAGTCGTTTTATATCGTTAGTCAACGGGATTCCACTAAAAAGCTCATAAAAGCAATATTCTAGCTAAGCCGGTTGCACTCTAATACCGTGTAAGTATCTGATATTTATGATGCTGCTGGTCATACCGAATTGTATTATTTTATTTCCATTTTCTATTGCTCAGGCTCACTCGCATCAGTATGATTTCAGGCAAGGTCTTCGAGGAAAATTCATTGGATTCATTAAAGCCCGTTATGCATGGAAAGCAACCTGTCTGGAGCCGCCGCGAGGCGCTCAAGGCGCTCACCGCCTCTGCATCTGCGCTGGCACTGTCTCCGAAGTGGCTCTTTGGCGAGGCTACGGCGGAGGGGGCGAAGAAGCCAAACATCGTATTGATCCTCTCCGATGACGTTGGTTACGGCGACCTCGGCTGCTACGGGGGGAGCGGGGTCCACACGCCGAACATCGACAAGCTGGCGCAGGGCGGGCTGCGGTTCACCGATGCGCACTCAGACGCCGCTACCTGCACGCCGTCACGTTACGCGCTGATGACGGGCGAATACGCTTGGCGCAAGCCGGGCGCGCAGATCCTGCCGGGAGATGCGCCTCTGCTGATCGATCCGGCGAAGCCGACGCTGGCGTCTACGCTGAAGCGGGCAGGCTATGCGACAGGATGCGTCGGCAAGTGGCACATGGGGCTCGGTAACGGCAACATCGACTGGAACGGCGACATTCGCCCCGGCCCCAACGAGGTCGGGTTTGATGAATCCTTCATCATTCCGGCCACGCCGGATCGCGTGCCGTGCGTCTACGTGGAAAACCATCGCGTGGTTGGGCTCGACCCGAAGGACCCCATCGTCGTCAGCTACAGGGAGAAAATTGGCACGGATCCGACCGGGCACGACCACCCGGAACTGCTCAAAATGGGCCTCAGCGAAGGTCACGACGGAACAATCGTCGATGGCATCAGCCGGATCGGCTTCATGTCCGGCGGCCACGCCGCGCGCTGGGTCGACGAGATGATGGAAAAGACGCTGGCGCGCAAGGCAACGTCATTTATTGAAGAACACAAGAACCAGCCATTCTTCCTCTACTTCGCCACCAGCGACATCCATGTCCCCCGCGATCCGAACAACCAGTTCGTCAACACCAGCGCCTGCGGAATTCGCTGTGATGCGATTGAACAGCTCGACTGGGTCGTCGGTCAGGTAGTGGAGACACTGAACAAGCTCAACCTTACGGAAGATACCCTGATTGTCTTCACCAGCGACAACGGCCCGATCGTCGATGACGGATACGCAGACGGTTCGGTGGAGCACCTGAACGGGCACAAGCCAGCCGGCCCTCTGCGTGGCGGAAAGTATCAGATCTTTGAAGGCGGCACACGCATGCCCTTCATCACATCCTGGCCCGGACACATCCAGCCCGGCACGTCCGATGCGTTAGTGGGGCAGGTCGATCTTCTGGCCTCGTTCGGTGCATTGGCGAGCGTTCCTGCCTCCGAGCGCGCGGTCCCCGACAGCACCGATCAACTCCAGACCCTGCTTGGAAAGGCGAAGACCGGGCGTGAGTATATCGTGGAAGAATCGACGGTCCTTGCAATTCGCAAGGGGCAGTGGAAGCTGATCGACGCCAATCAGCCGGTAGGTCAAGGGCATGGGTCCAAAGTGGACACGCAGGGAACGGAATATCAGCTCTACGATCTATCGAAAGACATCGGCGAGAAGAACAACCTCGCGGCTGCGCACCCTGAGATCGTTCAGGAGTTGGCGGAGAAGCTGAGAGACATACGCAAACGCGCTTGAGTTTGAAAGCGGCTTCGCTCGGCACGCTGTCAGAAAGGTTTTGTCTGAGAAGGGCGATAGCCTCTTCTCTCTGGACCCGGCTTCGGCTCCCCATTTTCGCTGCAAAGAGAGTGCTCACCCAGACTCTGAAGGGAGCGATGAGTGCCTTAGCAGGACGGGTTGAAGTACGTGCTTTCACCGGTTGCGTCCCGGTAACGTGAACATAAAATGCTGTCACTTGCCAGGAATGAATGCGGTTGCAAACTTTACGTGCTGCTCTGATGCAAGGAAAATGCCTTATAAAGCCGGTGTTATTTGAGAAATTCGGAACTCGAGTTTTGCGGTCTGCGGAATCCTGGCTGTCACCAACTATTTTTGAAAGATAATAAACCCCTGTAATTTCAATCGTTTTAGCAAGGAAGACAGGTGGCCGGCAACGTGCGCCGTCGTGCCCGCTTTGTCAAAAGTATGTTGGTATCGCTATCATGGGGCCGTCCGCGCCCATCGGTCCGGCCTCCATCGTTTCATCCGCATCCTCAGAAGACGACCCATGCCGCAAAAGAAGAAAAAGGACCCCACTATCGCCGATGTCGCCCGCGAATCCGGCGTCGGCAGCATGACCGTGTCGCGTGTGCTGAACGGCGGAAAGTACGTCAGCGCCGAGGCCGAAAAGCGCGTGCGCAGCGCCATCCAGAAGCTCGGATACCACCCCAACGAGGCGGCGCGCATTCTCCGCGGACAGGCGCCGCGGACGATTGGGCTCATCGTCCCCAACCTGGCCGACCCGTTCTTCTCCGCCTGCGCCCACGCCGCTCAGCAGATGGCGCTCAAGCACGGCTATGCGACGCTGCTACTGACCTGCGAGGCAGATGTGGACGCCGAAGACAGGGCACTGGCACTGCTGCGGTCACGAAATGCCGCAATCGGCGTGCTCATCTTTCCTTCGCGGCTCGACTCCGCCCGGCAGCTTCAAGAAATGCAGGCCAAGGGCGTGCCGGTCGTTACGCTCGACCGCACCATCCCCGGACTCCACGCCGGCGAAGTCATGGTGGAGAACACCGAGGGCGCGCAGAAGGCCGTCGATCACCTCATCCTGCACGGCCACCGCAACATTGTGTGTGTCGGCTACGACAGCCAGTTCAACTCCATCGCACAGCGCATCGAAGGCTATCGCAGAGCCATCGCGGACGCGGGGCTGAAGCCGCAGATACTGCTCGCCGGCGACGAGGCTGCGGTCCCGCGCATGGTGCTCAAGCGCCTGCGCTCGGCTGATGCTCCTTCGGCGCTGTTCAGCCTCAATAACGTGACCACCGCGCACCTGCTCCATCTCTTGCAGCGGGAAAACATCCACGTACCTGAGCAGATTGCCCTCGTCGGCTTCGACGACTTCGATCTTGCCGCACTGCTCGCAGTCCCGCTGACCGCAGTCCGCCAGCCCGCTGCGGAGATTGGACGAAGCGGCACCCGCCTGCTGCTGAACCTCATCCAGGCACGCTCCGCGGGAACAAATGGAAATGGAGCGAACGGTGCCGGCTCGCGGATCGTCCTGCCCACCGAACTGGTCATCCGGCGCTCCTGCGGCTGCCAGGCCCCTCCGAAGATTGCAGTCCGGCAATGATGCATCTTACGGTTGCCTTGTCACGCTAGTGTGCTGTCCCTGAAGTTCACAACATCATTCAAGCTGTCATCCTGAGCGGAGTTTGGCGGTTTTTACGCCAAACGGAGTCGAAGGACCTGCGGTTTGCGATTCCAATTTATGCTAAGAACTTT